>Ga0209542_10000982_pt1 | contig 68136 bp, 66 predicted proteins | sample RifCSPhighO2_01_FD_184028 | JGI IMG/M metagenome (GOLD analysis project Ga0209542, IMG submission 184028) | Soil microbial communities from Rifle, Colorado - Rifle CSP2_plank highO2_0.1 (SPAdes) (version 2) | ecosystem: Environmental > Terrestrial > Deep subsurface > Rock core/Sediment ...
AAAGTTGCATGTATAGAATTACCGAAACTCAACGCATGGCTTGGTGGTGTGGGTATTTTCAAAACATAAGCATATTTATACTGCAAAGGGCAAGTCAAATATGTTTCTATTTGAGAGTAGCTTAAAAAGTCCGGAACAAATTCTTTTATCTTATGCGCTTCCGGCTCCCTAAAAGGAGTGCCGACTCCGAACAGAGTCTCCTGAATTTCTTCTTCTGCACCCCCTAAACTACCGGCTCCTTCCGTTTTAGTTTCACTTGCGGGAACAAATTGAATTTTTAAACCGATTTCCTCCACAAAACCGCTTGGAACTTTTTCCCTTTTTCCGCCGTAGTTTTTAGCCAAAGTCAAAAACAAATATTTTTGGGCGCGGGTCATTCCCACATAAAATAATCTTCTTTCTTCCTGAATATGTTCGTCGCCGACCGGCAGACTTTCTTTTATCAAAGCTTCGGGAAGTGGAATGGGATCCCCTTTTTCGCGAGTAGGAAACCTGTCGCCCACTAAATTAATCATAAACACAACCGGAAATTCCAGCCCCTTGCTCGCGTGCACCGTAAGCAAGTTTATGGTATCTATATCTTCTATTTCGGCCTGCGCTGGATTTTCTCCGGCTTCAACCATCAACTCAATGTAGTCTACAAAATCTATTATAGTGGGAGTTTCTTTAGTTTCCGATCTGAATTCAACTTCAAATCCTTTTACCTTATTCAAAAAAAGATCGAGGTTTTTAATGCTTAATTGGTTTTCTACCAACTCTTCCGCACCCTCTTCCAAAAACTGGTTAACATACTTTATAGCGCTGACCAGGTTGTAAACTATTTCTACAGGAGTGGCTTTCGTAATATTCTCCTGATATTCAACTATAGTCTTATAAAATGATTGAACATTTTCGTCATTCGACGCTTTCACAAGCTCCCACAAATCAACTTTTTTATACCGCGACTGCGATAGCATTTGTGTTACAGCCGTATAAGGAATATTTAAAGTTTTAATATTAAGAGCACGATAAAGTGCAATCCCGTCTAATGGATTAACTATTACTTTCAAAAGAGCCAAAACATCGCGCACTTCGTCCCTGTCGTACAACCCTCTGTTTCCTACCAGCTGGTAGGGAAGTCCGCGTTTTCTCAAAGCCAGAACAAAAGCGTCCAAATGATTATTCGCCCGGGCGAGAATAGCAAAATCTTTATATGTGTACTGCGGTTCGGTTGCTAGTATGTCCAGAATTTTTGAAATCACCAGATCAACTTCGTTTTCTACCGTTTCCGTTTGAAAAATATTTATATCAACTCCGCTTTTTGAAATTTCACTCACCAATTCTTTTGAAATCCCCAGTTTAGATTCGAGAGTATCGGGATTGTTGTTTATTATTAATTTATAAGCAGGATCGAGTATTTTTTGCGTCGATCTATAATTTCTAAGCAGAGTTACCATTTGGGCGTTCGGATAATCTTTCATAAATTCGAGGATGTTTGATACTGCGGCTCCGCGGAATTTATAAATTGACTGTGAATCGTCTCCTACTACCAGCATGCTTCTTAAATTATTGGGCACTTTTTCTAGGTTTTGTTCAGGTGTTCTTCCTAAAGTTTCAACCTGTACCATTTCCGCTTTGGCCTCCCCGTTCGGATATAGAAGTTTAACCAGTTCGTACTGTGCGTGATTGGTGTCCTGAAATTCGTCTACTAAAATATGTTTAAATTGCTTTTGATATTTTTTTAAAAGCGCCGGTCGTTCTTTAAAAAGCTTAATGGCCCACACAATCAAATCTCCGAAATCCATTTTTGAATTTGCAATTTTCAATTCCTGATATTTTTGATAGAACTTTGCAAGCTCCAACCAGCGGGTTTTTTCTTCGTCTCCGTCTGCAAACTCCTGCGAATATTTTGAAAAAGATTCAACAGAAATGTTTTCGTCCTGAATGCGGGAAATGAACTTTAATATTGCGGCAATAAACTTCGTAGGATTTCCCAAAGGCCTGAAATACTTTAAATCAAATTTAAAAAGGTTTTTTCTTACGAGAAGCCATTGGTCCGGGGTGGAAATGATTTTATAGGAAGGGTCCAAACCGATCTCCAACCCTTCCGAGCGGAGAATTCGATCGGCAAAAGAATGAAAAGTATAAACCCACGGCTCCTCATAACCCAGAGGCATAACATCGCCGATTCTCTCAAGCATTTCGTTAGCTGCTTTTTCGGTAAAAGTTAAAGCTAGAATTTCTTCAGGGCGGACGTTCTCGTGTTCAATAAGATTTCTTATACGCTCCGTTATAACACGGGTTTTGCCCGTACCGGCACCGGCTATAACTAAAAGAGAGCCGCTTTTATGAGTTATTGCGGTTTTTTGAGAGTCGTTTGTTTTTAGCGGATTTTTTGAGCTTTTGCCCTTTTTTGTCCTTGGCACAGTGGTTTGATTATACATGAGTTATAAACTGCATTTAAAAATGTTGATTATAGTTATCCCGAGAAACACAGGGCGCAGTATGCGCTTCTCGGGAAAAGTTACTTCCGCGCGGACAAAATGAAGAGGAGGAAACCCCCGACAACCATAATTGTTCCTGTAGTAGAATCGGCTTCCGCCACTATGGAACCTACTACAAGCCCCAAGACTCCAACAAGGAGCCCCCATCCAGTAGCTCCCATCGATTTAGCCGTTGTCTTTGCTGCCTTTGCAGCTTCGACAGTGCCCTTAACAGCAGGCCCCCCTACGCCCAATACAGCTTTTCCAACTTTCACTGCTACCCAACACATCCCTAGCATAAATGCCAAGGTAACAATCAGTGCGACCAGGTCGACCGGGTTACTCAGATCGGCGTTCACGATAGCCTCCTAGTGATTAAAATGTGATTGAACCTATAGTATCATGATGGTTTTTAAAATGGAAATTTAAAAATGATTTTTCTACTCCAATAACCTTGGCTCTTCCTCTTTACTCTCAATAGCCTGAAGATTCTCAATCCGTCCAAACAGTTTCATAAATCTAGATTTAACACCTTCCATTGCTTTATAAGCGTTCGAAATGTGCCTTTCCAAAACTCCCACTTCTTCCATATACTTTTCGGCTTCCACTCTTAACCCGGCAAGAGATTTCAAAACTTCACTCACGTTTTTCTGCAGGGCTTGCTGTTGGTAGGCGACCAGTATAACTTTAAGAAAGTAAGACAAAGTATTGGGGGAGGCCATAACAACGTTTCTCATTTTCGAATATTCTTCTATTTCGGGGGTATTAACTATTAATTCGTAATAAACATTTTCCGAGGGGATATACATTACGGCCTGCTCTGTGGTTCCCTGATCCGGCAGAATATATTTACTGGAAATTTCATCTATCCTTTTTTTCACATCCATAACAAACAGCTTTTTTGCTTTTGCCCGCTCTTCATCGTTGTTTCCGTTAAGCATCAATTTAAAATTCTCCAAAGAAAACTTCGAATCTACTGGGATCATTCCTCTTTCTGTTAAAACCACCGCATCGCAAATGCTACCGTCTTTAAATTTATATTGAGTTCTATACATATCGTTAGGCAAAGAGTTAGCTAAAATTTCATACAAAAATTGTTCCCCTAAACCTCCCCTCAATTTCGGCGATTTTAAAACATTGCTCAAATCTTTCATGTCCTGGCCAAATTCCTGAATCCCTCCCAACTGCTTTTGAACTCCCATTATTACCTCTTTTGCAGTATCAAGCCTCTCCCAAATCATTTTAGTCTGCTGGTCCATGGTTTGGCGCTGGGTTTTTAGCTGATTTTCCAGAGTATCCCTCTGATCCTTCATTTGCTTTTCAAGAGTTTCGGAGTTTTTGTCGATGGAAGAAGTCATCTCTGTTTTCATCGTTTTGAGCCACTCCATAAGCACGTTGTTCTCGTCGCCCTTCATTTCCTTTTTCAATTTATTAATCTGGGAAGTAAAAAAGAAAATCAATATCCCTAGGGCTCCTAGGACTAAAACTACTATAAGTATTAAAGATTGTATCGAAAGCATGAGTTTAGTTTAGAGTGGTGTGTCCGCTTGGTCAAATTTAAAGGAGAAAATGCGATAAAATCTATTTAGAATAGAAATATGCCTAAGTTTTTATACACAGTAATAATAGCCGCAGTAATTATGTGGGCGGTGATGTTAAAATTCATGGACTCTTTTGAACCTATCGGAGTAGCAGCTATTTCTGTATTTGAACTGCTTTTATTAATAACTCTCACTATTACTTTTTCCGTTCCCGTTTTTGCTGTGTTGTACAAACGCGCACCGATGCATACAAATTTAAGGCCGCTATTTAGAAAAAGTTTAAAATGGGCTGTTTTTTTTGCCAGCGGAATTGCTTTAGCTATTTTGTTAAAAATTGCAGGTGTACTTACTTATTTAAATTTAATTCTTTTAATCCTGCTTTATTTTGTATTATTCAGAAAACTAATAAGGAAACGCTAACCTTAAAATTAGACCGGCCATGCTAAAATTTAGCAATGACAAAGAAAAATGTTTTTATTACAACAGCAATAGATTATACAAACGATGTCATTCATATCGGACAGGCGTATGAAAAAATATTGGCTGATTGCGTTGCAAGATATTACAGATTAAAACTCGGCGACAGCGGCAACGGAGAGAAAGTATATTTTTTGACCGGTACAGACGAACACGGTACAACAAATGAAAAAGCGGCAAGAGCCCGAAATCTCGAACCCATTGCGCATGTAAACGAAATTTCCACTAAAGATAAAGAACAAATAGACTCGTTAAATATTTCATATAACAGATTCATAAGAACAACTGATGAAGACCACAAAAAAGTAGTCACGGAATTTCTGAATAAAGCTCTACAAACCGGCGACGTATATAAATCGAAATATGTTGGATATTACTGTGAGGGATGCGAGTCACACAAAACTTTAAGCGAACTAAACGAGAACAAACAATGCCCTCTGCACCTGACCAGACAAATACAAGAACTCGAAGAAGATAATTATTTTTTTAAATGGTCAAAGTATGTGGATTTTTTAAAAGACCTAATCAAGAACTCACCTGAATTTATTTTACCAGCCGGCAAGCAAAACGAAATGCTCGCGTTTTTGGAAAAAGGTCTAAACGACATTCCCATAAGCAGGCCGTTTACCAAAGTTCCGTGGGGAATACCGGTTCCTGGGGACGAAGAACAAGTTGTTTATGTTTGGTACGATGCACTAGTCAATTACTATACCGCGGGAATTCAAAACGGTTTTTGGAATGAAGAAACAAAAATAATTCATTTTGTTGGAAAAGATGTTGTGAGATTTCACACCTTATTGTGGCCAGCGATGTTAAAAAATGTTAATTACCATTTGCCCGACACCGTTTATGTTCACGGATTCATAAATTTAAACGGAGAAAAAATTAGCAAATCTCGTGGAAATGTTATTAGACCTTCTGAACTTGTGGAGCAGTTTGGAGTAGATGCAGTAAGATATTTCTTTTTAAAACACGGGCCGATTACCGAAGATGTAAGCATTTCGGTTGAGCACCTGAGAGAGGTTTACAACGCTGACCTGGCAAACGGTTTGGGAAACACCGTTGCGAGAATTGCCAAGCTGGCGGAAAAAAGCGGGTTGGAGTTTACCGAACACACTATAAACCAAGAAGAGGCGCTTGGAGAAACCTTTGAAGTGTTTTTTCGTTTTAACGATTTCAGAGTCGATTTGGTTCTTCAAAAAATCTGGGAGAAACTAGCCGAGCTGGACAAACATGTAAACGGAAACGAACCATGGAAAATCACGGATGAACAAAAGTTGAAAGAAGTTTTGGATTACGAGGTCAATCAAATAAGAAATGTTGCAAGGTGGATTGAGCCTTTTATACCTAATACCGCTCTAAAAATTCAAAAGCAATTTTCAAGTAATGTTATAAAAACAAATGCAGTTTTATTCCCTCGCCTATAGAATCCCAACACAAAAAGTACTATTTAAATAATTTCTCAAAACGCCTGGTTAAATAAAAATAAATAAGGGGAGTAAATCCAAGCAGCAGGAACCAGTATTTAGCTACTGCCAATTCATTTTCTATATTGTTTATAAAAAGCAAAAACATAAATGCTCCAAAAGTTCTACCCACCGCCAAAAAAACTTCTCGAAGTGTGATATAGGCAAAATAAGCTTTTTCGTGATCGGGAGAATGATCCAAAGCGTCAAAAAAAGTAGAGGCCAATCCAATTCCATACAACGGCCCAGCAATTAGTCCTACAATAGAACTTACTACTGTTCCTAAAAACGAAAACATATAAATGTATATAAACCTGCCAAGCGTTAAAAATACCGCCCCTATAAATCCGACCTTCAATCTATTTTTTCTAATCAAGGACTGTCCAATTTTTAATGTAACTAATATGGACATTATGGAAAAAAAGCTATTGAATATTCCCATGCTTATCTCGCGCTGCAATACAAAAAAAACAAGTAAGGTGCCTAAAAACTGATCTGTACCCCCATGAAACCCATCTACTAAGTCTCTGAGTCCAACATATTTCCAGGCTTTAAGCTTTAACGGGCTGAAGATTTCTCTTACATTCAAACGTTCAACCCCATAGTCAAGAAGTCTGCCTGAATAAAAAAAGGAAACAAGCAGAATTATTATCGTAACAAAAAAGCTCAAGTAATAACTAAAGCTTATCTCTTTGTCTGCCAAATTCATTGAAAGCAAAAAACCTACCATAGGAGGTATAAAAACAGAAATAAAAGAACCAACAGAAGCATTTAAAGCATAAAAAAGGTCTCTATTAGTATCTTTAGTAGTTTTATAAATAAAAGGACCGTATCCTGACCAGTAGAATCCCGTACCCAAACCCTGAACAAAACCAACCAGCAAAATAAACTCGTTTACACTTTTCCCCAAGAAAATCAACAACAGATAATTTAAAATAAAAAAAAGCACACCGATTTTGATTAAATGCTTAAATTGAACTTTTTTTAAAACAAGACCGGAAATCACATAACATAGAAGAATAGTAGGATATTGAATTAAATTATATTTAACGATACTACTTACATCATTAGTCTCTTTCCACAGATATACAGTAGTAAACGCACCACCAATTGCATACGCCAAAGATACAAGTTGATTTATTGTAGTAATATCGCGTGCTGCTTTATGAAGCTTCCTATAATTTGCAGGAATCAAATGCCAAGGATGTAATAAGTTGTAAGCTATATGATGCGGAATGGGATGAAATGAAAAATGAGGTGAATGCCATCGCTTGTTTATAAAAAACATAATAAATAATTATAGAATGATTATTTTAGATTCACAGCTTTACCTATAAATAAACGTAATGTAAACTTGCGTCAATAAATCCTATAGGGAGAAAGGCCTATGAAATTGAAAGAGTGGCAGGTGAACCTACTTATCGTTATAGTAGGTGCTCTGATCGGTTACGTCCTGTGGCGGATTTCTCCACATCCCACTGGCTGGTGGGAAGGAACATACTGCAACCCCAAGAAAGGTTGCATTGTGGATTCCGAGGATGTCTGGGGCTCCGATCCGTCGGTATGCCCAAAAAGTATAACCCGGAGGAGTGGGTTACTGCATCCGGTGTTTTGGATGCTGACGTCCTCCACAAACATTTACGACCTAGTTCCCGGAACATGCCGATCGGGATGGTACCCGCCCCCATAACCGGCGCATTTCGACGATTCCCCAACGAACCGTTCAGAATTCAGAAATGCGCCCTCACAAATTTAAATATGCTATCTTCTAATAATGGCCAACATAAATAAACTAATTGATTCCCACTGCCATCTCCCAAATAACGAAAACGAGCTTAAAGAATGGCTCGATAATTCCGCCCAAGAGGATGTGGAAAAACTAATAAACATCGGAACTTCTTTAAAAGACAACGAATTATGCATAAAAACCGCAGAAAAATACGAAAACGTATTTGCGACAATAGGAATATACCCGCACGAAAACCCGGATATAAGCATCGAAGAATTAAAACAAAAACTACAGCAGCAACTTAATTCAACAAAAAAAATTGTGGGAGTAGGTGAATGTGGAATAGACATTCCAAAACGACAGGAAGAAACCAGAAATAATAACAAAATAAAAGAAAGAAGTCTGGAAAACCAAATAAATCTTTTTGAAATGCATATAGAGCTGGCACTGCAAAATAATCTTCCATTAGTAATACATAACAGAAACGGCGATGAGCAGGTAATTAACTCACTTAAAAGATACAGTTCATTAGGAACCACAACTCAAAAAGGCAACGAGACTGCACCACCAAATAGAAACCGGCTAAAAGGGGTCGCGCACTGTTTCTCCTCATCATGGGAAACCGCACAAAAACTTCTCGCACTCAACTTCTATATTTCGTTCAGCGGTCTCATAACGTACACCTCGGGAAAAGAACTCCTCGAAACAGTGCAAAAAGTACCGCTCGACAAGTTCATTTTAGAAACCGATTCGCCGTATTTACCGCCACAGAGCATTAGGGGCACCAGCCAAAAAAACCAACCAAAATATGTTAGAATAATCGCACAAAAGGTGGCAGAAACGAAAGGACTGCCTTTTGAGCTTATATGCTCAAGTTCCTACCAAAACACCCAGAAAATATTTAATTTAACCTAGAGCCGTTCTTTGCGTGGTTATGCACAAAAAACGCTGATTTTCATAGAAGAGAGACAGAAAAAAGCGGTTACTGCCAAACAAATTGATAAAACGAGATAATAGTTAATAAATTGAACGAACATGATTGCACAAATAGTAGAAAAAAACGACCAAGCAGTTTACAGATTCTTAGAAATACTCACTACAAGCGTAAGGTGGGCAGTTTTGCTGTCTCCAATTTGGCTGGGTTTGCTGGCACCCAAAGTTACCGTTTTTTTGTTAACATTCTTTGCTGTATTCTGGGTTTACCTGGCTATAAGACACTCGATGGGAATGATTATCGGATACCTTAGATATAAAAAAGAGATGAAAGTAGACTGGTATGAAGAATGCCAAAAACTGGATTTCAAAACACTTCCCGATAAGGAAACTCTGCCGCCATCCCTGAAAATAACGAAACATTTCATATTAATTCCGGCGTACAGTGAACCATATGAGATATTTAAAGAAACTTTGGACGCGTTATTTAAACAAACTTTTCCGACCGAGCAAGTGACGCTGGTATTTACAATCGAAGAAAAATACTCGGAAAGGGTAAAAGAAAATATAATAAAAGCAATAGGGGATAGATTAAATAAATTAGAGAGGCTGATGATTTATGTTCACCCGGCCGGAATTCCCGGAGAAGCAATCGGAGTTGCCGGAGCTAACAGAACCTGGGGGGCTAAACACGCAATCGAGGACTTGAAAAAAGAAAACGTAGATCTAAGAAACTATATATTCACAACTATGGATTCTGATCACGCTCTGAATCCGCAATTTTTATCCCGTCTCACTCACCTGTTTTTAACCAACGATAAAAGAGATAATAAATTCTACTCGTCAGCAGTTAGTTTGTTCGACAACAATTATTGGAGAGTTCCGACTTTAATGCGTATAGAAGCTACCTCAATTTTAATGGGCGGACTATCAGACTGGGTGGTTTCGCATAAAGGTTTAAAAGACACTTTTTCAAACTACTCCACATCGCTGCAAACATTAATCGACGCAAACTACTGGGATGTAAAAGTAGGAATTGACGACACCGTATTTTTTTGGAGAGCCTTCTCCGCCCGCAACGGAGACTTTATAGGAGTCTGTCATTATATTCCGTATTCTGCCGACGCCGTAGAGGGAAAAAGCTATTGGGGGTCTTACAAAAGTTTATATAAACAATTAGTCAGATGGGGCTGGGGCACAGTATCCGTTCCAATTTCTTTAAGAGAATTTTTGAAGAACAAAAAAATTCCCTTTAGGCATAAGCTATTATGGACATTAGAACATATCAAAAAATATACTTTTCTTGTTAATGTTGTGTTTTTAATTACTTTCGGCTTTAGTATTGTGTCAATAGTGAACCCATATATAAAACAAACCAGCTATGCTTACAGCCTCCCAAAAATCATGAGTGTAATCTTAACTATACCTCTAATATTTTTCATACCGGCGACAATTTTAAAACTCAAAATAGTAAGACCTATGCCCGAAAACTGGCCGCTGTGGAAAAAAACTTTTTCACTTCTGGAAGGACCAATGGTTTTAATAAACCTGCTGACATTCTCATTCTTCCCGTTTTTGGAAGCTCAAACCAGGATGCTGTTTGGGAAAAAAATGAAAGATTTATATCATACGCCAAAGGTGCGGTAATATTAAATATGCCCACGCAACAATATGACTAATATACTTAAACCCAATCCAAAAATACCTGACTTTTTAACCAAACTATCAAGCCAAATTAAGCAGGTATGGATATTCAATTTCTTTCTGGTAGCCGTTCAGATGGTTTACTATTTATACCGCAGGGTATATTTAAATCAAAAAATTCCTTTTTGGTATACAAAGCCTTGGGGGGAAGAGCAACTAGCAGATAAAAATCTTTTAATACTAATACCTTTAACTACATTATTTATTCTGGCCGCGGGATTATTTTTAACTAAAGCGCTTAAAAAATATTATATAAGGTATTACAGCGAATTAATCCTGTATCTGATTACTTTTTCAAACATATTTTTGGCCTATTCTTTTTTTAGAATATTCAGAATTTCAACCCGCCCGTTTGAACCTTTCATAAACCCGTTGTATTTTGACATTGCTTTGCCATTTATAACGGCATTTTTAATTGTTTATGCAATAACTCCTAAATTTATAAAGTTTATGGAAGACAGGGAAATCGTTACGGACCCGTCAATTCATAAACATCCGGGAATGTCCCTGGCTAAACCTTCCGCAAGAGGAGCGGGTTTTGTGTTTGCACTAAGTTTTATAGCAACCTCATTGTTTTTTGTACCGCAATCAACTCCTATTGCCGGAATACTTCTGGCTTCGGGAATATTCGCCTTTATGGGTATAGTTGATGACTATCAAAACACTCACATAAAATCCAAGTTTAAGTTTCTTGAAAATCCGCTAATCAGACTTTTACTATTAATGGTCACGGTAATTGTAATCATTTTATTCTTTGGTATACGAACAGATTACATAGGAAACCCTCTTGGCGGCGTAATCCAATTTGCCCAATACAAAATCCAAATAGGCGACACTACAATAGAACCTTTATCCGCTATATTTACTACCTTGTGGATCGTATGGGTTTTGAATCTGCTCTCATGGTCAAATGGAATAGACGGGCAATATTCAGGAATAATAGGAATTGTAGGAATAATCATTGTAATACTGTCTTTGAGATTTATTCCATTGCAACGCGCCGAGATTTCTTATGCAAAACTGGCAATAATAATGTCGGGAGCAAGCTTGGGGCTGGTTTACTACATGTGGCATCCTTCAAAAATAATGTGGGGTTTTGGGGCTACTTCCGCGGGTATCGTGGTAGCCGCTCTTTCTATTTTAGTCACCTCTAAAGTAGCAACTGCAATAACTATAATGATGGTCCCCTTTTTAGATGCTTTGGTAACCGTAATTCGCAGAATTATTCAAAGGAAGAATCCTCTTCGCGGCGACAAAGGACATTTACACCATCTGCTTATGGAGAGGGGATGGAGTGTTAGAAAAATCGCGTTATTTTATTGGGGCACAACCGCTCTTTTCGGATTTATCGGAATTGCTGCTTCGGAAAAAGTTGCCATACAAGTTGCTTTAACCTTAGGCGGATTGGTTGCTTTTGGAATTATTTTATTGAACTTAAAATCAATAACAAACAAAAAATCATCACCCCAAGCTGTGAAATAATACCCCAAGGCAGGGGCGCCTGAAACTGCATTTTATGTTGAAAAAAATAAATGAGCTTTGTTATTTTAGGTTCTTTATCCGGGGACATATAAATATGGGGGGCTTCGAGTGCATCGGGCAGAACAGAGGCAACTGCACACAAAAAAATATTTACAGCCATATCTGTGCTCTTTACAACCCATAAAGCATACAAAACAAAAAACATACCAAGCGCTATAGCTAAACTAAGATCGGCCATAACCGCGATCGGCCGCCATCCTCTAAGCTTTTGCTCTCTGTCAGTATGGGAAAAGAAGTCCCAGTGTGGGACCAGGTCTCCCAAAAAGTGCATAATAAAAGCTAAAGGCACAGCTACAGCGGGGTTTTGAATTGTAGTACCCAGTGCTATTCCTACGAGGGTATGGGGTGTAATTAGCATCGTGGAAACTATTATATTTAGTTCCACAAGTTTATTCAAATTCAATATATCTTATTACAATGTTTAATTTTATATTTTGTGATAATATCTTCGGTATCCATACAGAGAGGAGAGAGCTATGACAAGCTACCTATTAGTAAAAACCTCAAAAAGCAACGGGGGTTTTCGCGGGCTAGTGCAGGTGGTCACATCCGAATTCAGGATGATATGCGCGGTTTTACTTGGGTGGAGCATGATTAGACAATCACATGACATCCAAGAGCTACGAAAAGAGGCACATTCAATCGAGAAAAAACTCGGATATGACTATATCTAATAAGCCCTCCGGGTTCGCAGATACTGCGCGGTCTGCGAACCTTAACAAAAATTCAAGTTAAGTTACACTTCCACATACTCGAGTTTCCTCAAAATCATTCCAGCAAATTATGTTCAACATTTACACCCAAAGTTCTAAACCCGTGATCCAGCATTAAAATCATATCTCCCTTCCTATCAACACTCCTCAAAACCACTCCTATCAACTCTTTTCCGCCGTTGCTGGCATAAGTCACCAAACACAAACCGGCTTCTTCGGTATATCCCGTTTTAATTCCCGCAACTCCCGGGTAGGTGGTAAGAAGGTTGGTCTGATTTTCCAGGGTTATATATTTATGTTGCTCACCCGGCAACTCTTTTATAACTGTTTTCACTATATCTTTTATTTTCGGGTTTTTCATAGCGTATTTTGAAAGCTTTACTAAATCCAGCGGCGTGCTGTAAGTAGTATCATTCAAGCCACTGGGATCGGCAAAATATGTATTGATCAGCCCCAACTCCGAGGCTTTAAAGTTCATCCACTGCACAAACCTTTCAACGTTTCCCGCAACACCCTTTGCAATCGCATAAGCCGCATCATTTCCTGAATTCATCATCAACCCGTACATCAGCTCTTCCAACGTGTAAACTTCTTTTTCACTTATACCCATGGAGTTTTCCCCGATGGAAGACGATTCTTCATCAATATAAATCCTTGAATCAAGCTTTCGGTGTTCAGAAGCTACAACTGCCGTCATTATTTTGGCTAAACTGGCTATTTTCATTCGTTTATTAACATCTTTAGAAAACAAAACTTTTCCGCTGTTTATATCCACCAGTACTCCTGCCTCACCCGCTATTTCGGGCTGGGAAGAAGTTCCATAATTCTCTATTTCCTTATCCGAAAGCCAAGTTAAATCGACGTCATAGGAATCAATTATTGAATCTTTGTATCTCTTATAAGCTGCGTCTTCATTTTCCTCAGCCACAGGCTTTATCAAACTTTCGTTTGATGCTTTAACGTTTTTAACGGATTCGGATTCATTAAAAAGCGCAAACAATCCGTATCCGACCATAGAAAACAAAATGAAAATTATAAACTTAGATCTTTTCATATAACTATTTGAAAGGTCAAAAGGTATGTTATCATAAATAGGACGACTGTGTCGTCCATTGAGTACAATGTGCTAAATTGGATAGATTTTTTTTATTTCTGCAGCGGGTGCAATCCCGCAAAGAAAGAAGAGCTAACATGTTCTTCATTTTAGGAGGCTTATGATTCAACTTATAGACTTTTACGCAGATTGGTGTGGACCATGCAAGGTAATGGAGCCGATCTTTAAAGAATTGGAGAAAGACTATCAGGATAAAGTAGAATTTAGACGAGTAGATGTTGACGTTGAAAATGCATTTTCCAGCCAATACGGGGTTATGAGTATACCTACCTTTGTCATTTTAAAAGACGGCAAAGAGGTATCAAGAAAAATTGGCGCAATGCCTAAAGAAGTAATTAAAAATTGGATCAATTCCAATTTATAAGGAGGTGTGCTTCCGTATAAGAAGAAGCACGTAAAAATAAAAAACATGCCCACTAAAATAGCAATAAACGGATTCGGCAGAATTGGTAGATGTGCGTTTAAAATAGCCATGGATAAACCCGACCTTGAAGTGGCAGCCATCAATGATTTAACCAATCCCCGAATTTTAGCCCATTTATTAAAGTACGACACCGCATACGGAATTTATTTTAAAGACATATATTTAGAAGAAGACGGTAAAAAAGTGCGCCTGGAAAATAACAAGGGCGATAAAGACTTCTTCAAATCTTCGGCTAAAAAAACTTACCTGGTTGTTGAAGGTAAAAAAACTCTTGTATTATCCCAAACGGAACCCGACAAGCTTCCCTGGAAAGAATTGGGAGTTGACGTGGTTTTGGAATGTACCGGTAGATTCACCGAAGACGACATGGCGGCTTTGCATGTTAAGGCTGGAGCAAAAAAGGTGGTGGTATCGGCGCCCACCAAGGGCGGAGTCACCGAAACATTCCTGCTCGGCGTAAACAGTGAAAAATACAAAGGACAGCAGGTTATTTCCAACGCGTCATGCACTACCAATAACATTTCACCAGTAATTTCGGTTATGCATTCAAAATTTAAAATTCTAAAGTCGGCAATGACAACGATTCACGCAGTAACCGCCGAACAAAACAATGTAGACGGACCACCGCCTAAGCTGCACCCGGATTTAAGAAGAGCCCGGGCTTCAGGATTTAACATAGTGCCAACAACTACGGGAGCGGCAAAAGCAACCACAAAAACTATCCCAGATTTGGAAGGAAAGTTCGACGGAACCGCGGTACGGGTTCCGGTAGTCACCGGATCGTTGTCTGACATTACAATGCTGATTTCGCGAAAAACAACAGTAGAAGAAGTTAATAAAGTTTTGCTGGACGCCTGCAAAGAACCCAAATACAATGGCGTTCTAAGCGCCACCTACGAACCGATTGTTTCCTCGGACATAATAGGCAGCCCGTTTTCGGCTATTGTAGACTTGTCTTTGACTAAAGTAATTGACGGAGATTTGGTCAAAGTTTTAGCATGGTACGACAATGAATGGGGCTACAGTAACAGGCTTGTTGAAATGGTTGCGTTGGTATGCCCTAGATAAATTAAACACGTTCAAAATTTAATAAAATTTGAAAGGAGGAAAACTTATGACTGATGAAAGACCATCGCAGGCAGACGCGGCTGAAGAAGTGTTTCGTTTGGAAGGTGAATTAGATACCCTGAAAAGTAGAATGGCTGTTGAAACTGATATACGTTATGATGATTTATATAATTATATAGATTTGGCAGGACAAATAGCAGCAAGAAACTCCGAGAAAATTGTTAATAAACAAAGGGCTCAAGGTTTCGCGCGTGATGCAGTTTATGCGGAAGATTTAGTAAGAGCTTTACGATTGTATGACTTGGAAGTGCTTGATGATAATTTGGAAGGAAGACAATTTGCCAGAGTCCGGGCTGTTTTATCTGCAGAGATACGGGGAATCGCCGACGGAATATCAATGGACGAAGAATCTACCGGAAGACAAGCTATTATACGGTATGCGAACAAAATAATGGACCCGGATAACACAAAAACTCTTTGCCCGGAAAGTGATGACGAAAGAAGCGAAATTCTTAATCAGGCGTTGAATGCGGCTGAAGAGAAATCGCCCACAACTCAGACAGAATAACAGACAAGTTTGAGAGTACGAAGAACTTTTAACCTGCAGGGGTATTAAGAAGCTCCTTTCTCCTGTCCTCCACAATGGAATGATGTAACACGCTCACTATATAACGTGCCTGCTATAAAGAACGACTTATTTCTTTATCACCCAAAGCACTTATACTACCCTATAGCATTTGATTTTCGGGCTCTTTTGGCTTATAATGATAGCTGAATTCTGATTTTCAAATCCAATCTATTCTGACAAGGAGCAGAAACATGCACAAGCGATTCTTTGCCCTGATCGTTCTGGCCATGGCCATCGTGATAACTGGATGTACAACGGCGGTGCAGAGCCCCAAGCTCCCTGAGCTGGAGCAAAAACCGTACGATGGCGGCAGGATTATCGAGGTTCCAGTTGGCAAATTTGGCTATCTGCTGGCGGAAGGCCCAGTCACGATTCATTCTCTGACAGACATCGGCGATTGGTCAACCTTCGAAGTGCCGGCCGGACAGTTTGCCATCGTCTTCTCGCGCGGACACGACTTTAGTGTCGAAGGGCTTATATCCAACGCCCCCAGTGCGCTTTCGGAGAAAGACGAAATTGACTGGGATGCGGCACAACCGCTTGTCGACCTGACCGGTGGCAAAGGCTTTCTATTCCTGGTCATCACGGAAAAAGGATTCATTCAAGAATCCGCCATCGACGGTCGGTAACCCCAACATCCCTCGCGGTTCTCCTCCTGGTCGGCGCTGAGCTCAAAGCAAAGTACAAATCACCGTACAATGCAGAGCCCGGCGCCGATCACCCCTATAAATAATTCCAACTTTCTCAAATAATTTCCCAAAACTTTCTAAAAAAATAAAAGCAGTCACTCTAAAAACCGAAAATTCAAAAGTGATAAAATAACAACACAAATGCAAACGTTTCAAACACTAAAAGACGCGCCGGCAGGCACAATAAAAAATGGAACAAAAGTTTTAGTGAGAGCCGACATGGATGTCGCGCTTGAAAACGGAAAAATTGCTGAAAAATACCGCCTGGATCAAATGCTCCCTACTTTAAACTTTTTAAAAGAAAAAGGCGCGCGTATTATGTTAGCCGGACATATAGGACGCCCGAATGGCAAACCCGTAAATGAACTGAGTACCAAAGTACTAAAACCATACTTTGACGAAATACTTGGTGTAAGTAGCTCCGGTATCGCCGGAACAACAACTTACGAACTTTTAGAAAACCTTCGCTTCGACCCACGTGAAGAACAAAACGATCCCTCACTCGCTAAAGAATTAGCCGCCAAAGCCGACGTGTATGTGAACGAATGCTTTTCAACTTCTCATAGAAACCACACTTCATTTGTTGCTATCACAAAGTTACTTCCTTCATACGCCGGACTCAGGCTGGAAAAAGAAGTAGAAACATTAAGTACCGTGATAAAAAAACCCGCGCGTCCTTTGGTTGCACTGATTGGCGGCACCAAAATAGAAACCAAAAAACCTGTAATAGATAAATTCATAGAGGTTGCCGACTACGTACTCGTTGGCGGAAAAATAGGCCTCAATTGGAATGTCGAACTTGCAACAAACGCAACAAATTTGTTACTTCCTTCCGATTATGCAGAGATGGAAAAAGACATAGGACTATCAACCATAGAAACTTACCGAAAAATAATATTGCAAGCCAAAACCGTAATTTGGGCCGGGCCGATGGGATATTTTGAAGACGAGAAATTTGCTTCGGGGTCTATAAAACTCGCGCAAGCAATTGTAGATTCAAGAGCGTTCTCGATTGCAGGCGGAGGAGACACAATAACATTTTTGGACAAGTACGGATTTTTAGACAAATTCAATTTTATTTCAACCGGCGGAAGTGCAATGTTAAAATTTTTAGCGGGCGACAAACTGCCCGGACTGGAGGCGCTAGGATACACTGATTAAAGTACACTTATGACTAAAATACTAAAAGCAAAATTTCCAGAAAAATGTATCGGCTGCGAACTCTGCATACTGGAAATGCAAAGACAAATAAATAAAATAGGATTTGAAGGCTCGGTTATTCGCGTTCTAAAAAAACCAAGAGAAAATGCCGACGGTTTGGAATATTCTATTGTTTTGGACCCGCAGGTAAACAACTTTGACATTAAAAAGATAAAAGAAATTTGCCCCACACAAGTTTTTACTATAGAGAATCAAGAAAATGGACTCATTAGCTAAGAAAATTTTATACATAGACTTAAATTCAAAATCCTATGAAGTAAAAGGCGAAACGGAGTTGGCAGAATATGTGGGCGGGGTAGGAATAGGATTAAAAATATTCAGCAATTTCAAAGAAAAGGACCCCGTTATAATTTCGGTGGGACCGTTAAACGGCTTTTTCCCATACGCTTCAAAAACCTCAATAATTCTAAGCGATGAAGGAGTAATTGAAGATATTTATATTGGAGGAACATTAGGATCGAGAATAAGATTCAGCGGACTGGATGCAATAGTAATAATGGGAAAGAGCAATACCAAAGTGGTTTTAGACATAACCAATGAAAATGCTTCTTTTAAAGAAAGTGAGATCGACCTTGGAACTTTGGGTCTCCCGGGAATGAGAAGTATACTGGCGGAGGACTCCAAAGGAAAAATGCTCATAGACAGGTATTTCACATCTCCAGAAAGATTTTTAGAAAAAAAACTGAATGAAAAAAATGTACATGCTATAGCCATTACGGGATCAAAAACTTTCGATTTAAAAAACAAACAGAAATACGAGGAAATTTACAGAAATCTCTTAAGCAGAACCGATGAAATGCATGTCAAGCAATTCGGCAATCCTTCATGTTCCGGATGCCCCATGGGCTGTGAAATGTCTAAAACAGGCGAACTTGGCGGGAACGTGCTAATACACTGCCTGGTTGCGTGCACATACGCAGAAGGGATATACTCAGATATCGGCGTGATATTTTCCTGTTTAAATGTTCTGGGATACGATTACACACATGAGGATTTAGAAAAACTGCCAAAATTAATTAACGGCCTGCTGAAAGAAATAGAAGAATGAAATATATTGTTGCGAACTGGAAAATGAATATGGATTTAAACGACCTTAATGAATGGGTTGATGGGTTTAAAAAAGAATTATCCAAAATAGATCTGGAAAAGTACAAGGAAAAAATAACGGTAATCGTAGCCCCTTCGCACTTGCATATTTCAAACGTTTATTTGAAATTAAAAGACCTCGGTGTGCAAATTGCTTCACAGGATGTGTCGGTATACGATAAGGGTGCGCACACAGGAGAGATCGGCGGGTTTCAGCTGTTGGAATATTGCAGGTACTCGATAGTAGGCCATAGTGAAAGAAAAGAAAGCAAAGACATTGTGCTTAAAAAAGCAGAACAATGTTTGAAAAACGGAATCATACCTGTTATATGCTTCGTAAATCCTGAATCGGCAGCAGAATTTTATAAAGAAGGTTCTGTCTTAGCATGGGAAGATCCCTCAAATATATCGGTTGACGGGCATTACAAAAATAAAGAAACAAGCGAAGTTGCCAAGGGGTTTGGTAAAATAAAAAACTATATTGAAACGGACAAAAAGATAATTTATGGCGGTTCGGTTAACGAAGAAAACGTTACAGATCTCGTAAAAGTAGAAGGGCTCGACGGAGTTTTAGTAGGGAATGCAAGTTTAAATCCAAAAACATTTGCCCATATAATTAAAGCATTTTGTATATGAAATATGTAAACGTTAAAAGCACAAAATCCGCCGAAAGAAGCGCGCAGAATAAAGTTCGCGCAAACACGAGACTGCGAACATTATTTTCTATTGGAATAGTACTCACTTTGGTTTTTATTTTCATAACAAGGTACGGTGACAAACTAAAAGATATTTTTGACCCCGTTTCAATAGTAGCCAGCGTAGCGGCGTCTGATTTAAAAGAGACGGACGGCAGAACCAACATTCTGATTTTGGGATCCGACAAAAGAGCAAACGGAAACGGAAGCGTAACCTCCATGTTGACAGACACAATAATGGTAGTTTCAATCGGTAGAGTAGATCAAAATGTTGTAATTATTTCCATTCCGCGCGACCTCTGGATAGGAGAACCGTATTACAGTAAGCTTAATGCCATATACTACACCCCCATAAATGGAGTCGAAAAAACCAATCCTGGTGATTTAAAAAAAATAATAGAAGAAACTCTGGGTCTTCCGGTTCATTATTACGCCGTGGTAGATTTCAAAATATTTAAAGACTCCATAGACGCAATAGGGGGTGTCGATGTTAATGTAGAAACCGGCTTCGACGATTTCCAATATCCGATTGAGGGCAAAGAAAACGCTCCGGAAAACGAGCGCTACCAGAGCCTGCACTTTGAAGAGGGTTTGACCCACATGGATGGCGATACTGCTTTAAAATTTGTTAGATCCAGACATGGCAACAACAACGAAGGAACGGACTTCGCCCGCTCCAAAAGGCAGCAAAAACTACTTTTAGCGGTAAAAGACAAAGCTTTATCTTTGGAAACTCTATTCAATCCTATAAAACTCAAAGAACTTTACACTGCTTACTCAAGTAATGTTGAAACAGATATAGACCTGGGAACCATTCAAGGTTTTTATTTGCTAACCAAACAAACAAATTTTAACGCTATAAAATCTTTTGTTTTAGATGACAGAAGCGCTTCCAGTGATGGGGGGCTTTTATACGCACCGGAAGACACCAGTTTATATGGAGGGGCGTACGTACTTATACCAAGAGCGGGAGATTTCAGCCAGATACACGCATATGTTCAAAAATTCATCTTTGAGCGATAAAAACTCATGATTTATTTACTTCACGGTGAAAACACATCGGCTTCCAGAAATAACTTATTGAGTATTCAAAAAAAACATTCCAACACACCCGGCCATTTAATAGGAAAAACTGAATTAAATCCTCAAACTACCACGCCCTCACATTTAATTGACAACTGCATGTACATTGATATGTTCGGCAACCCGACTTTTATAGTTTTTGACATTTCCGGCACGGGAAGACAAAACTTGAGTCCGTACGCAGAAAAACTAAACGAAGTACCCAAAGCAACAATTTTAGTAATTTACTCCGATAAAGAACTAACAAAAATCAATCCATTATTAATTGAAGCGCAGAAAAACAACGCGACTATAATGCTGAGTCCTCTGTTTAAAAATGCAAATGTTTTTAGGTTTATAGACAACGTTTATGCATTAAAAAGAAAACAAAGCTATATGGAATTAAGAAATTTATTAAATTCAAATGAAGACGAAATCTACATATTAACAATGCTCGAGTACGGCCTGCGTTCTATTTCGTACACAAAGTTTGAATCAAAAATGGTGACTTCTCTGTCACCTCAAATGAGAGAAAGAGCTAAAGTGAATTCCGAAAATTTCACTCAACAAAACCTGATGAAGTTATATGAAGAATTATATACAATTGATAAAGATGCTAAGACCGGAGAAATCCCGCTCAGTATTTTGCTGCCTTTGACTATGGAAAAAATATGGAAGCATTCGCACCCAGAAAATACATAAAAGATGAGTCATATGACCCGATTTACAACCCCGTAAATAAAAAGTTTTTAGCACGCGCCAGAATAATCCCGGCTCTTATAGTAACCTCCGGAATTATCGTCCTGATTACACAAGTCATCGCACCTTTAGTGTTTTTTAAGACCGCGGATGAAATTACAAAACCGGTTGCTAACACCTTGCTTGGCACCGCAACCGGATTTGGCAATTTTGAATACAAGGAGCTCGGAGCGCCCGGGCAAGCACAAAACGCTGGATCCCCCTCAGACTCAAACGACGCCAATATCCCTCAGTATTTTTATTTAACCGTCCCAAAACTCAGAATAAAAGACGCCATCGTCGAAACAAACTCTACCAACTTAGCCCCGGACACATCCTTAGGTCATTACAGAGGCTCGGCACTACCGGGACAGGTGGGAAACGCATTCATATACGGGCACTCCGTGCTTCCCTGGTTCTACAACCCCAGAAACTACAAAACTATTTTCTCAACGCTTAACACTTTAAAACCAGGAGATGAAATATTTATTAAATATAACAACGTTGAATATAAATACGTGGTTGAGACAAAAGTAATAAAAAAACCGGAGGAAGTAAACCCTGTTGCAGACTACAAACCTAAATACCTCAACGAATCAACAATAACTCTAATGACATGTGACCCTCCGGGAACAAAAATTAACAGATTAATGGTAAATGCAATATTAGCCAGAAACTAAATTCTATTTGTAACTTCCTTTTCAAATTTGGATAGTGCAACCTTTCGCGGGTTTTTAGCGTATACATACGCCCCCACAGCCAACACGGTTAATGAAAGAATGAGAGAAATTGTAATGCTGGTTGTACCGGTAGAAGGCACCGTGCTTTCCGTAGCTTCAGTAGCACCTGCTAAAACAGCTTTTACCGGAACTTCCGGCTTCTTCTTTGATATTTCGGAAAATACGCTTCTTTCATTCTGCACTTCTGTAACTTGGGCCGTTGCTACTGTTTCAGAATTGCTGACTTCCTGAGAATCTGAATCACTATCGATATCCGGTGTAACGCTGGTACCGGAGAGAACATAATAAAGCACACCAAACAGCAAGAGAGAAACACCAAGAGTTACTATGAAAGTTTTGAATCCGCTTTTTGCTTGATAATCGTTCATAAGGCAGGTTCTACTCAACGCTAACATCAACATTTTCAAAAGGCGATACCGTGTCGAGTTTGGATCTTCTAAGTTTCCTCAGAAAGTCTATATCTATTCTATCATTAAACGGCTGGGAGATTGCAAGTGTTTTTTCCAAAATGTAATCCGACTCCTCAATATCAAGCCAGGAGGAGTACAATGCAGCGAGAACTGTAAAAAAAGTTGTAATTAAAACCAGAAGCAATTTCTTCATATTCAACTGCCGGCCTCCACTACAAAAACTTTAACCACAATCAAAATATCGTCGGGATTGTTAAAATTAACTGTAATATCCTGAACTTCGGTAATCCTTGGTATAGATTCAAGAGCATCAATAACATTACCAACATTTGAAGGTGTACCTTCCATTTCTAAATTAATATAAACTTCTCCTTTTACTTGTTTGTAGTCTACAGTCAGATCCGTTAAAACATACCCCACCCCGCTGGTCGTTTCCACCAGAGAAACTAAATAATTTTGAATGTCGCTATCCGACGGCAGTGCACTATCCAAGTCATTTTTATACGAAAGCGCTTCGCTATATACAACAGACGACTGCCTAAGCTGACCAAGCTTCGTTTCCATATCCATTTTTATTCCGGTCAATTTACTTTTCAATTCATTTCTTTTATTAAATGTATTCGTGGCTTTAACAGAAAGGGGCAGCACAACAACTAAATTCAGCACAAACAAAAGAACGAATACACGTATTATTGTTAAATCGTTTTGTAATGTGTTTGTCAGCTTTTCCAGCAGCTTCATTACATCTCCAGTGTTAGAGAAACCATATAATCGTTATTTCGTCCTCTCAAAGTAGCCGATTCCAAGGTTATCTGTTTAATATTTTTATTCTCAAAATAATTGTTAATCAACAAATTAAAATTCAACGGAGTGGGAGCGACAGCATCAATAGTCACCGTATTTTTATTTTTCAAAAAAAGACCGTCTATATTCGCTACGTTTTTAGCTTGATTAATAATAAATTTCAAATTCTCTCCCACTTTTGTTCTTTGTGATTCCATTTGCCTATAAACAGCTATTTTATCAACAAAAGATTTTGTCTCTCCTTCTATATCTTTATATTCCGATAATTTCTTCTCCAAAACCCTGACTTCGCTTGCTACCTGCTTCATTTGAGAATCCGCTACAACGTTTAAAATAAGTAAAATAAAAAACACCGCGTCCAAAACAATAATGGCTTTTAGTAAAAAACCTACGGATTCAAGCTTTTTTATATCTGCTTCTAAAGGAGTCGTTTTTAAATAGGTGGTATCGGCCAAAAGGTTAGGACTTTGCTCTTGCCGACTTTTTTCTTCCTGCGGCGGCAGTTGTTGCTGGGGCAGAGGCTTCTTTGGAAGCTTCTCCCGAAGACTTTTTAAGTTGGACAGTAATCTTTCTAGCATATCTGGACTTTAATCTGTTGGCTTTGTTTCTGTGTATTACTTTTTCTTTGGCAGCTTTATCTAAAGCTTTAGCCAGCAGAGATAACTCTTTGTTTAGTATATCAGCGTTTAGGTTTTTAGTCTGCAAAAGGCGGGAAATTTGTTTTCTTACGTCAGAAATTCTTTTTTTCCAATAAAGATTGTGTTGTCTTTTTTTATATGATTGTCGCAAGGCCTTTGCGGCCGACATGGTATTTGGCATATCTCCGGCGTATGATAACATACTACATTGTATGGTCAAGTCCGATTTCTTAATGAAAACTCAGAATACTATTTTGTCGGCGGCCTTCGTTTTGGCTTTGTCGGCGGGATTAAACGCTGTACTGGGATTTGTTAAGAGCAGGCTTTTAGCCCGTCACTTTGGTGTTTCCGAAGACTTGAGCGTATTTTACACAGCTGACCGCATTCCGAATCTTATTTATTCGGTGCTGGTTATAGGTGCTTTATCAACTATTTTTATACCCATTTTCAACGGAATCTACAAAAAAAACAAAGGCAGTGCGTGGAAAGCCGCGTCATCGATAGTTAACGCCAGCGTGGTATTTTTTATGTTCATAGGCGGAGTCATTTACATTTTTGCTCCGCAGATAATGCAAATACTCTCGGTAAATAAATTTACACAGGAACAGGTGAATCTGGGCGCGAGTTTAATGAGAATAATGCTCATCGGTCAATTCATACTCATAATAAGCAGCTTTCTAACCAGCCTGCTGCAGTCATTTAAATATTTTCTTATACCTGCAATTGCGCCGATTATTTATAACCTGGGAATGATTATAGGTATAGTATTTCTATCTCCAAAATTTGGAATATACGGCCCGACGTGGGGTGTAGTTCTGGGGGCTGTACTCCACTTGGCGGTTCAGATCCCTCTGCTAAAAAGAATCGACCTGAAATACGCATTTATTATGGATCTAAAAGATAAGGGCATAAGAGAAATGTGCGCACTAATGCCCCCAAGAGTTTTGAGTGTACTAATAGCAAATGTTTTATATATATTAAATAATTCTTTGGCAATTTTAATTTCTACGCCATCGGTAATATTTTTAAAGTTTGCCAGCCAGCTCCAATTCTTTCCCGTCAATTTGTTCGGCATATCAATAGCTTCTGCGGCACTGCCTACTTTGTCGCTGGAGAGCGAAGACCTGGATGACATTAATAAAAACGGTGAAACCAAAGACCCCTATGAGAAATTCAAAAAAACATTTTTGACCTCATTTTTGCAAATGATGTACTTGGTTATTCCCGCAGGGGTTATGATGCTGGTTTTACGCGTCCCGTTAGTAAGACTGGTTTACGGAGTTGAAAACTTCCCCTGGGAAGCAACATTGGAAACAGCCAGAACTTTGGGCTTTTTCAGTTTGTCCATTTTTGCACAAAGCGCGGTTTATTTAATTACACGGGCTTTTTATTCTTTAAAAGACACCATAACACCTGTGAAAGTGAGTTTGGTCACAGTATTTATAAATGTTTTGCTTTCTCTGGTTTTCATTTATGTCTTCAAATGGGGGGTCTGGTCGGTAGCTCTTTCATTTTCAATTACTTCGATTATAGATATGTCGGTTATGTTTTGGCTTTTGTCCAAAAAAGTCGGGGGATTTGAACTCGGAAAGCTTTTTGTTTCTTTCTCAAAAATAGCCCTGTCCGGCGCTTCCATGGCGCTTTCGTTGTACTTGTTCATGAAACTGCTGGATTTAACCGTGCTGGATACTTCGAGGACCATTAACCTGGTAATTCTTTGCGGAATAGCGACCGGAGCAGGTTTTGTGTCTTATTTAGCGTTTACAAAGCTTTTTCAGGTGGAAGAAATTGTTATCCTTTACAAACTAATGAAAAAACTAAGACTCGTCGGTGGAGAACCTATTGCTGTTTTACAGGAGAAATCGGTGGAGTGATAACTTGCACTTTAATGATCCATAGTTTCGTTTTGGCTTAAATATTATCTAAGAATAAGTTGTATACTGGAGCTGTGAGCATAGACAAAGATGGACAACAATACATTATGGATCTATATATGGGCCGTTCACGCAGATGGGATGAAGTGCTAAACGAAGAACAGCCTCAAGTCATCCAGGAATACGCTGATCTCCTTATTAAAACCGGTTTGATTCCAAGTGATGAAAGGCTAAGCGGCTTTGTTCTATATTCGCCTTCATCCAATCAAAGATCAATAGAAACTGAATTCGCAAGAAGAATTGATGCTTGTGCAGGCAAATTACAGCTTGAAACACCCCCCATGGTAATCACATCCGATATTTTCGGACGCTTGGAACCTGCATACACACCTTCCCCAAACCTCAAATTTATATCTGCATATAACGGCCAAATGGAAAATTTTGAACACGTAAAAACCGGATCATTCGCCGCACTCGCCGGGCAAACACCGCTGGAATCTCATTCAGTTGACCTAATATGGGATAGATTAGGAGCAATGTGGCACGCAATTGACAGTGTATCGGGAACACAAAATAATGCTCAGGAGGCAGTAGTACCTTTATTAGAAGAATACAAAAGAATTCTAAAAAAAGGCGGCAAAGTTGTTATAGACGCCGCAGATCGCACCATCATGGCACCTACATCTACTTATCTTTTTTCAAAGGGTATAAACCAAGAAAGCAACCCAAGTAAAGTAGATCCTCATTTTAAAGTGGATTTTGAATCTTTGGGGTGGAAAGTAAGTTTTGAGGGGAACGGGGATACAAAAATTGCGGTTTTGGAGAAAAAAGAGTAGTAAATCACATCGGTTTTTCCTTATTTATTCTTACGTATCTATAAACCTATAGTATTTGACTGAATTGCTATTTTGACTTATAATTCAAGCCAACTTGAAATCTGTTCCGGGGCAATCGGAACAAGGAGGAACGCTATGAACGCTGCATACAAGCGCTTCGTGGAGGACAAAGAAGCGTCGAAACGGGAGCAAAGGCGGCGGAAGTACATCAAGATCGCCTTAGTCGCTTCAGCCCTTGTGGCCGTCGCTATCATCGTGGTGGCGAGTGGTGGAAACCCAGACGTCAATCCACAACCCTCCACTCCGTTGTACTGGACATGCGGCGACCTGCTCCCACAGGCCGATGCACCGGCTGCCTTCCTAGATACCGTCGACCTAGACTGCGAAAACCCACAGGCGTATTACCTACGATACACGCTCGTGGGCCTGGCTCACACAAGCATTGCAGGCGGAGTCCGAGAAGGCGAGGACACACACGCGGTTGTCCTTTATGACGATCCGATCGTAAACCAGACCTATGACTGGACCCAGGGAGAAAACAAGATCGCCGGATTCTTCCATGGACCAATACGAACTGAGTCTGTCGACGATTGTATCGTTGCATCACTCGAGGCAATGGGACTACAGGCAACCGAGCTCGTGTTCGTGAACCTCCGCAAGGCGGCCACGAACCACTACCTTGAGGTCCATCCTGAAGTAGTGCAACAGATTGCCGATGCTCCAAGCATAGACAACGTCTGCGAGCAGTAGCAATAAGGTGGACCCCGGAAACGTAAACTCACAGGCAGAATTGCCCTCTACCTGTGAGTTTCACGCAAAATATTTCGGGAAGTGCTTATAAAAAATTCTTTTTAAAAATCAAGTAATTTAATCCTTTTAACACCTTTAAAATGCTTTTTATTAAGAGTGCACAGCTCGATATCATTAATTAAACATGTAGATACTGTCGCTGCGTCGGCAAACTCCATATCAGCTGTATGTTCTCTCGAAATCTCTCCTGCTAACAAAGCTACTTTCAGGGAATAAGGGAGTAATGTAACTTTTTGCAATAACTGTTGTATTCGATTGAAATTTTTAGGATTGCTCATGCCCTTACCGGTAAATAGTTCTTGTACTGTTATTAATGATATAGCCAATTCACTTGGTGAAATTATTTTTGTCAATGTTTCAAAATGTGATGTGGCTTCTCGATCACTCATTCTAAAGTGGTCAATTAATATATTTGTATCCAGAATCACCATGTTTTTTTCCTTCTTTTAGCGGCGGTAAGTTCGATTTTTCTTTTTCTCCTGGCGTCTTTTTCAAAATCTTTGTCACCAGTCCAAATACCTTTAGTAGCCTCTAAAGCCGCGAAAAAGTCCTCATCAGATTTGTTTACAGAATATTTTGATTCGTAATCTTTGGGAGAGATTATATAAGCTATCGGTATACCGCTTTTTTCTACCACTAAAGTTTCTCTTTTAAAATAGACATTATCTAAAGATGTAAATAAAGAATCCCTTAACTTTGTCGCTGAAATAGGTTTTGCGTTTTTGTAATCATGTGATTTACTCATGTACGAATACTACCGTTTACGTACACCAACGTCAATAACCTAAAAATGCTAAAATCCTTTCATGACTTTGAATCAAGTTTCACAACAGAATATCCGCGACTTCTGTATAATCGCCCACGTCGACCACGGAAAATCTACATTGGCCGACCGTTTATTGGAGATCACTCACACAATAGACAAACGACATCTCAAAGAGCAGTTCTTGGACAGCATGGACCTGGAAAGAGAAAAGGGTATTACCATAAAGCTTAAATCGGTCCGTATGTACTATAAACTCCCATTCCAAACCATACAGCAGAATCAAGCTAGGAAACATAAGGAAGACTTCCAAAAAACACAAGCCGTATTAGCCGAATCAACCAATCTGCAAACCTACCAACTCAACCTCATCGACACCCCCGGACATGTGGATTTTTCGTACGAGGTTTCGCGGTCGTTAGCGGCGTGCGAGGGCGCCATTCTAGTCGTCGATGTGACTCAAGGAATCCAAGCCCAGACAATTTCAAATATTTATAAAGCTCTAGACGCGGACTTAAAAATAATTCCAGTTCTAAATAAAGTTGACCTCCCAGGAGCAGAAATAGAAAAAACAGCTGAAGATCTTTGCAGAACTTTCGGGTTTAACAGCGAAGATATATTAAAAGTTTCCGCCAAAACCGGTGAAGGTGTGGAAGATCTACTGCGCGAAATAATAAAAAGAATTCCCGCACCTCAAGGTGACACCAGCCCGGCAGCAACTCCTCGCGCACTAATTTACGACACATTTTACGATGATTTCCTGGGAGTTGTAGCCTCCATAAAAGTAGTAGACGGAACATTTTCAAGCCATAATCCCCAAATCAAATTCCTGGCCACCAAAGCTGTTTCAACATTTCAGGAAATAGGCATATTCACTCCGTTGCGCAAAAAACTCGACCGTCTCATAACGGGAGAAGTGGGTTACATTGCCACCGGACTCAAAGACATCCATGCAGTTCGTGTAGGAGACACCATAACTCCGGCTAACGCCCAAAATGTCGAACTTTTACCCGGCTACAAAGAAGTAAAACCTTTTGTTTTTGTTTCCATATTTCCCATTGACAACGATAAATTTCCTGAATTGCGCGAAGCCCTGGAAAAACTATCTTTATCGGATTCTTCTCTAAGTTTTGAACCCGAAGCAAGCAACGCTCTGGGATTTGGATTTCGCTGCGGATTTTTGGGGCTGCTCCACGCGGAAATCATTCAGGAAAGGCTTGAGCGCGAGTATGATTTGGAATTAATTTCTACAATTCCTACCGTTGAATACAAAATAGATAAAACGGACGGCTCACAGGTTTCGGTAAAAGCCGCTTCGGATTTTCCCGATACAACTCAAATAAAAGAAATTCAGGAGCCGTGGATAAAACTGAACCTTGTTGCCCCGAGCGAATACGTGGGCAGCATTATAACTTTGTGCGATAAACGCCGGGGAGTAATGCTGAAAATGGATTATCCTACCGAAAACAGGGTAGTGTTTGAATACGAACTGCCGCTTGCCGAACTAGTTTATAACTTTTTTGACGACCTCAAAACCCTTTCATCTGGGTTCGCGAGTCTGGACTATGACTTTTCCAGATACAAAAAAGTAAACGCGGTAAAGCTAAATGTTCTGGTTCACGGAGAAGAAATAGAGCCCTTAAGCCATATTGTATTAAAGGATAAAGCCGAAGATTTCGGGCGCGAGCTGCTAAAAAAACTCAAAGGAGTAATTCCCCGTCAGCAGTTTCAGGTTGCACTGCAGGCGGCTATAGGCGGAAAAGTTCTGGCGCGCGAAGACATTCCTGCAATGAGGAAAAATGTGCTGGCAAAAATGTCCGGCGGCCACCGTGAAAGAAAAGACAAACTTCTGGAAATCCAAAAAAAAGGCAAGCAAAGAATGAAGCGTTTAGGCAAAGTGGATATCCCGCAGGAAGCCTTTAGACAGGTTTTGAGTGCTTAGGTTAGCGTGCTATTATGTCTTTGTTTGTGCCTGTCTCAATTTAAAATTAATACATACAATGAAACGTATAGACGAAACTGACACTATAGAAAATGAAAGACCTGTGTGGGATTTATACGGACCTGATCCTATACTTGGAGAAATTATCAAAATACCTCCGGAGGCAGAATTAGATTTACAAGCAGAACTTGAAAAGAGACATTATACACAAAGCGAAATAGACACATTAATATCTGTCTTTGGACGGCATGTAATACATCTTCCTCACATTAAAGAATCTCCGAAGGGAGAGGCAAAATACAAGGATGTTTCCGTAGAAACTGTGTGGGATCTCCCCAGATTTATTATTTCAAAAGGCGAACTAAACAAACAATTTCCCAACCCATTGAGTGGCGGAAAGATTAGGCCAAATGAATTAGCCGGTGGTGGACAAGGAATTTTGATTGATGCTTATGACATGAACTTAGGAATGCATGTGGTTGCAAAAGCATTTAATCCTGTATTTTATACTGCGCGCACACCCGCATTCATTAATAGTCGCTTGATTAACGAAGCTATCACAACTGCCAGGCAAACGCTTTTGGATGAGGATGTATCTATAGCCACAGTATATGATGGGGGTCTGCTTCCGACAACGGATGACAGAATTCTGATGCCCTTTTTTGTAATGAGAAAAATTGACGGATTTAGTCTCGATAAAGCCGGAACTTATGAACTACACACAGCACTGGATATAACAAATAAATTAGCCCGAGCTATAGACAAATTAAACGCTGACAATATACATCATTGTGATATAAAGCCGGGAAATATTATGTTGGGAAGAAACGGAAAATTATATTTGATTGATTGGGGTACATCATTAGATAATTTCAATAAAAACCTTTTCATAACTGAAAGTGGAACTCCGCCATTCCGTGCACCAGAGCAAGCAACGGGTATTGTCACCAATGAAACCGACCAGCATGCATTAGCGGCAACTACCTGGAATTTGATTAAAGGGCAACCACCGCTATGGAAAGCGTTGTTTAGAATAGGACTGCCCGAAAGAGAATATCATGAATATGAACATATAGATGATAAACAGGAACTGGTAAAACCTGATACTATGAACGATAAAGTATTTGGCGTTTTCGCTAGAGCAATGTCCTATAACCCGGAAGACCGTTACAAATCCTGCATAGAATTTGCCAAAGCTCTAAAGGACGCTTATGAGATGAGCCAAACAAATTAGTAATGTACCAAGAAGCTTTTAGGCATGTAGGAGAGCAGGAAAAAACTATAAATTGAACTCACACTGCAACCTTTGAATCTTCTTCCAACCTTTCAATACCCGCATCCACTTCCATAAACTTTTCATACGCACTGGTAAAGTTATTTAGAAATCCCTGCGATTCTTTTGTATAACCCACCACTAAAACCAAATCGGAAATTTGCCTGGTCCCCGCAATAACATCTGCTACTACAACCAATGGAACCAAAAACTGGAAAACCGCAACAATATTCTGCAAAGACCCCCACATAAAAAATATAAAATTCTGTAAAAACCTCATGTTAATTAACACTTTTCCCGCCGAAGAAGTTGCATCGCCGGTATTAAATAACATTGCATAATATCCTTCGGTAGACTCATAATATTTTTCATAAATCTTTTCATATTTTCTGGTCATAATAAAAGTTGTTCCGAGATAAATTAATATCAACAGCATTTCCAAAACGAAAACCCGAATATCAATAAAAAACAAAATTACGGGCACGATAAAAAAATGCACAACCCCGGATATTCCCGTTTCTTTTAGATACAAGATAAACCTATCTAAAGACTGACATAAGTTTATTACGGCTTGCACCAATTCTTTTCTTGGAGGCCTACTGTTCGAACTTGAACTCAAAAGCACTTGATGAAGAGTTATTACTAGACGCGACGAATAATATTCTATACGGGTTTTAGATAAAAGTCTCAAAAAGTTTTCTACAATTTGCACCCCAAGCAAAATGCCTAAAATTACTAATATTTCCTCGATACCTTTTTTGTTTTCCAACGCGCTAACAACAGAAGCAAAAAGATAAGTAGTAACAAGCGGGCCAGCGGTGCTGACTATTCTAATCAAAAACCAAAAAATAAAAGGGCGGTTTTTTAAAGATTTAATAATGAGTGAGGAAATTAGTTTTTTGGGCATTGGAACTATTATATACAATAGGTTATATTCTTTTTATGAGTAGTTCTGAAACACCTGCAGAAACTCCTGCGGTAATACCTACAATAGAAAAAGGATCTTTTTTAGAAGCATTAGACATTCCTGAAAGTGCGGTTGTAAATTTTAGAGAGTATCTAACTTCAAACACGCAGCTAAACCCGGACGAAATTGATTCATTAGTTGAAGATTTAGGAGAGTATGTGGTAACTCTGCCTTCTCTAAGATTAATAGAGAGGGGTGAGGCGCAAAATCCAAACAAAAGATATTTAAAAGCCGATACAGCTCATATGAGAGTTGAAGAAAAACAACGTATGGGTATGAATTTAGGAGAAAGACCTGTTTTTGAAATTGAATGGGAAAACCCTAGATTTTTCGTTTCTTTCAACGCTTTAAACCAGAACATAGAATCTTATTACGGCAGCAATACGCCTACTACAAAAAGCGGCGGCTTTAGCGTTGGATTTATCGGGTTTGACGCACATTTAGAAACAAAAGCATTTATAAAAATGCTCAATCCGAACATGTTAAGCGGGGAAGAGGAAAATATAGAAATAAGGGAACAGGTAAATAGCGATATTGCAAGAGAAGCAAGGTTATTAGGTAATTTTCATGGTCTTCAGGAAACAAAAGTTTATATACCTACTATATACGATTTTGGAAGCATTCCTTTAAAAGAAAGTCCGGTATCTTTAAACTATGCTGCCATGGAGTTTATTGACGGAGACATTATTGAAAATATTAAAGACTTATCACAAGACGAAATTCTGGATATAGGGATCACAGTTGCCTACGTCTTAGATAATTTACAAAAAAAGTATGGAATAACAGGCCATCTGGATATTAAACCTTCAAACATAATGCGCACAAAAGACGCGAGAATTGTAATAATTGACTGGGCAACTACAGAGGGTACCTACAAAACCGACGCGGAAAGAAATTTAGATATTTACTCAAACATTTCCGCCGGCACTCCAGAATATGCAGCACCAGAAAGACACCAACACCCACACACAACCGACCCTAAATCCGACCAACATTCATTAGCCATAGCGATGTTCGGTATGCTTTACGGAGACACTCCAAAGTGGATTACTACGAGAGGTAAAAGCACCAAAGAGCTGGAGTACCACAAATTTAAGGATCAAGTAATGAGCAGACCGGAGGGTATGAGCATAACAGTCCACGACGTGTTTGAAAAAGCTACCGCATTTAAACCAGAAGATCGATACAAATCCTGCATGGAATTTATTGAAGCCCTGCAAAAAGCACTTACGTCTTAAACCCTATTGACACTGTTAGCACTCATGTGCTAAAACTGATAAAGCTATGCTCACAGAAAGACAAATAGAGCTTTTAAAAGCCATTATCAACGAATATCTAAACTCAACAGAACCAGTAGGATCGGAAATTATTGTTCAAAAATATAAAATAAAATGCTCCGCTGCTACGGTGAGAAACGAAATGGCAAGACTAATAGAAGAAGGGTTTTTGCAGATGCTTCATACCTCTTCCGGAAGAGTTCCCACCGCAATCGCTTATAGATATTTTTTGTCGGATTTAATGGAAGAAGAGGAATTGCCCGTTTTGCAGGAAGTAGCAATGAAACAGCGCCTGTGGCCGAGCAGATTTGAATTTGAAAAATTATTGAGAAATGCCGTAGTATCTTTGGCAGACGTAACAAAAGAAGCTGCGGCAATAACAGTTCAGGACGGTTACGTTATAAACTCCGGGGGAGTCAATTTGCTTGAAAGCCCAGAGTTCTGGGACATCAACACTGCTAAAGCGGCTTTATATTTAATGGACAGCCACGATTTATTAATGCAATTATTCGAAAAATCACCATACGGCGGTGATATAAGATTTTTAATTGGTGAAGAAATAGGAAATGATAACTTAAGAAACGCGGGAATATTGTTTTCGCCCTACAGCACCAGAAACAAACAAGGATTTGTGGTGATCATGGGCCCGGCGAGAATGCGATATTCAAATGTGGTTCCGGCAGTCAGATACACAAAAAGGTTGATAGAAGAATTAGGCGATTCCTGGTAAAAATTTCTTCAAAGCTATAGTAATAAATATGAACGAAAACGGTGATCAGAAAGTTAATACAGGTACGGGAGACTTGGAAAACAAATTGAAAGAGCTGGAGCAAAAGCTTAGTGAAATGGAAAACAACTGGAAAAGGGCGCTGGCCGACTACAAAAACCTTGAAAAAAGAATTGTTGAGGAAAGAGTGGATTTCGTCAGCTACTCCACTTCATTGCTGATTTCAAGATTACTTAATGTTTTAGACAATTTGGAAAACCTTGAGAAACACAACGGAGACATGGGCTTGAAACTAACATTAAAAGAATTTAGACAGATATTAAATGAAGAAGGTTTACTGGAAATAGATACGCTCGGAAAAGGCTTTGATTCGAACACGATGGAAGCAATAGAAACTGTAGAAGGAGAAGAAGGAAAAGCAGTAGAAGTAGTATTAAAAGGATACATGCTAAAAAACAAATTATTAAGGCCTGCTAAAGTAAAAGTAGGCCAAAAACAAAAGGAGGAAAATTAATATATGAGTAAAATAATTGGTATTGACTTAGGAACAACAAACAGCTGTATGGCCGTTATGGAAAGCGGTCAGCCGAAAGTTATTCCCAACCTTGAAGGCGGAAACACAACACCTTCGGTTGTAGCCCCAACTTCAAATTTGGTCGGAGTCCCTGCCAAAAGACAGCAGGTGGTAAATCCGAAAAACACCGTATTCAGCGTTAAGAGATTAATGGGAATGAGATTTTCGGACCCCGAAGTGCAGCATTTGAAAAAAGACTACCCATACACAATTGTTGAGGGAAAAAACGGAATGGCATGCTTGGAAATAGAAGATAAAGTTTATACGCCGCAGGAAATTTCCGCCAAAATACTGGCAAAATTAAAAACGGACGCCGAAAGATTTTTAGGCCAAACCGTAACCGAAGCCGTTATAACCGTTCCCGCATACTTCAACGACGCCCAGAGATCCGCCACTAAAGAAGCAGGACAGATTGCAGGGTTAGATGTAAAAAGAATAATAAATGAACCTACCGCAGCTTCACTCGCTTATGGATTGGATAAAAAACACAACAGTCACAAAATAGCCGTATACGATTTGGGAGGCGGGACATTTGATGTATCGATCCTCGAAATAGGCGAGGGGGTTTTTGAAGTTAAATCCACTAACGGCGACACTCATTTGGGAGGGGACGACTTTGACTCAAGAATAATAAGGTGGCTTATCGAAGAATTTAAAAAAGAAACCGGTGTGGATTTGACAGGCGACAGACAGGCGATGCAAAGATTAAAGGACGCCGGAGAAAAAGCAAAGATAGAACTTTCAAGCGCGATGGAAACTGAAATAAGCATTCCCTTCGTAACCGCAGACGCCACCGGACCAAAGCATCTTAACCTAAAATTAACCCGATCTAAATTAGAGCAACTAGTGGACGATCTGATTCAAAGAACTATTGAACCAATGGAAAAAGCACTAAAGGATGCTGGAGTTTCCAAATCCGATATTGCCGAAATTGTAATGGTTGGCGGAATGACAAGAATGCCAAAAGTGAATCAAATAGTTAAAGATTTCTTCGGCAAAGAACCTCACAAAGGAGTGAACCCCGACGAAGTAGTTGCCGTTGGAGCGGCAATTCAAGGTGGCGTTCTAGGGGGAGATGTCAAAGACGTTTTGCTCCTGGATGTTACACCGCTAACTCTGGGAATAGAAACTCTCGGAGGTGTGAGCACTCCGCTAATTAAGCGAAATACCACAATTCCCACATCAGCCTCACAAGTATTCAGCACCGCAGCCGATAACCAAACCAGCGTCGAAATAAACATATTGCAGGGCGAGCGAGAATTTGCGGCGGACAACAAATCGCTGGGAAGGTTTATTTTGGACGGGATTCCTCCCGCTCCGAGAGGAATGCCGCAAGTGGAAGTTGCGTTTGATATAGACGCAAATGGAATATTAAACGTTACCGCAAAAGATAAGGCTTCAAATAAAATCCAGAAAATAACTATTCAGGGCGGAACCGGACTGGCTAAAGATGAAATAGAAAAAATGGTCAAGGAAGCGGAGTCGCATGCGGCCGAAGACAAAAAGAAAAAAGAAGAGGTTGAAGTCAGAAATACAGCGGATAACATGTGCTATACGGCCGAAAAGGCGCTGCGCGACGCCGGAGATAAAGTCCCCGCAGACGTAAAGACCGAAGTGGAAACAAAAGTAAAAACACTCAGAGAAGTGCTGCAAACTGCTTCAGTAAGCGAACTTAAAGATAAAACACAGGAACTTTCATTGGCGATGCAAAAGATAGGGCAGAGTATGTATGGACAAGGCGGGACTGGTACCGAAAACCCTAATGCGGGAGGACCGGGGAGCGGGAATTCGGGCGGAAACGGAGGCACAGGACCGCAAAACAACCAAGGCGGAGATAGCGGAAACAAAGATCAAAACGGAAACGGACCGGTTGAAGGGGAAATCGTTAATTAAACATTATTGTAACTCGGCTTTAGCTTCCATTATTTGAATTAAGGCCAAAACAGCGTCTTTTACACCGGCATTTGCCTCGGCCAAACCGTCTTCATTTTGCATGCTTTTTGCTTCACTAAATTTGGCAGCCATACGCTCAAACCGCGATCTGGCAACTAACTCGGCAGCAGTAACAGTATCAATGTTAACTTTACCTTCCAAATAATCTTGTGATCTTTTAATTCTGGTTTCAATATCCAAGATGGACTCGTCCAACGTAGCTAAAATCTTTGTCGCTGATTTACCCGGACGTACCTCTTCAGCTAACGCTCTTGTATCTCTAATCGTAACAAGAACACTTTCTTTCAAGTGTGTAACTTCACCACTTATAGTAGCAGCTAAGGCTTGTGCTAACCTCTCCGTGGTTACTTCTTCTTCGTTAAGTTCAATATCCCCCTCAACCAAATCCTCTTCACCTGCACCTTTTCCAGCTAATTTGCTAGTCACCATATAAAACTCCTTTCAATAAATTTAATAACCTGCTTTTCAAAACCTATGATATACTAAAAATACAAAATTTCTACTGCCCCGAATTTAACATTATTCCATTATAACCAAGGGCAGTAAAAAGAAATAACTGCTATGGATATACAAATACTTTTAGTTTTTATATTGGCTTTACTCACACTTAGTTTAATAGCTGTAGGTTTTTACGTAATTACTGTACTAAGAGAGTTTAGAGAAACCCTTAAGAAATCAAATAATATTTTGGATAATGTTCAGGAAGTTACCGAATCGGTAACCACCCCTGTTACAACTATAATGGGGCTAGTAAGTGGCTTGACCCAAGGAATTAAAGCTGTTAAATCTATTACTACTTTAAGAGACAGCAATGAAGAAAAGGAGGATATGAAAAATGTGCAAAAAAGAAAGTAGTTCGTTTCTTACAGGAGCATTAATTGGAGCAGCGCTGGGAGCAGCGGCAGGATTTTTGTTTGCACCCAAACCCGGAAAAGAAACCAGAAAAGAATTAAAAGAAAAAGGACAAAAATATTGGGAAACAGGAAAGCTCAACTACGACCGCGCCTATAATATGGCTCAGGAAGCTGTAGACGAAATAAGAGAACACGCCGAGCCCGCTTTAGAGGAGATTCGGACTCAAGTGCAGGAAAAGGTAATACCTTTGGTTCATAAAGCACAAGAAGCGAGCGGACCGTTAAAAGAAGAAATAAAAGAAAAAATAGGGCGATTGGTGGACGACGTTGAAAACAAAATAGAAGAAGAAAAGAAAAACAAAAAAAGAATGTTCAACGGTCTTAAATAAAACCTATAAACACAGTAACCCACAGTTCTTCGACAGTTAAAACCGTGATATTATTTATGCATGAATAACATAATTCCGCCCACAAGCCCGACTACAGATAACCAAAGTCCACAACAACCTCCTCAAGATCAACAACAGGATCAGGGAATCGGGTATCCGACTACTTTAACACCGGGAGGAGAAAAAGGCTTGCCCGTATACGAAGAACCCACGGATAATAGTGAAGCCCAACAATCGCCCGAAGCTCAAACAAATCCCGAAGCACAAAGACCCCAACCCACACAACCTCCTGTACGGGATAAAAACCAGGATACTTTACAGCAGCCCGCACAAACCGCAGACAACACCCCGCCTAAAAATGTTGTGGACAAAACAACTAACAAAGAAAAACTTCACAAAGTGGGACCTAAGCCTGATACCATAACTTCCTTAGCAGATAAAGAGGAAGAAGAATTTATTGAAAAAGTTGAAGAGCACCATAAACATTAACATATGAACGCAACGGAAACTTTATACGCAGTTTTAATTGTTACCTTGTTATTTTTGATTGTAATAACGCTTTTTGTAGGCATAGTATTGTGGCTGCTTTCTAAAAAAAGACAGAAAGTTGAAGAACTTTCCGAGTATGATTTAACTTTTTTGCAAATAAAGCTGCCGCAGCAAAATGAAACAGAAATACAAGCAGCCGAGCAGATGTTTTCAAACCTGACCGGTTTGAGAAAGTCGGGATTTTCGACAATGCTTTCGGGGCAATATAGAATCTCATTTGAAATAGTTTCTAAAAATACTGGTATTTCATTTTATGTTGTTGTGCCCGACGAACTTGCGGGATTTATAGAAAAGCAAATAAACGGCGCCTATCCGGACGCGGAAATAGACATTGTTGATCCAAACGAGGTTTGGGATAGGGGGGAGGTTACCGCGCTCACGGAATTGAAACTGGCCGGCGCGCCTTACTACCCGATAAAAAATTATGAGGATTTAAAAACGGACACTATGAGTTTAATATCCACAGCACTCAGCAAATTAAAAGAGGACGAGGTTATAGCAATACAATATATAATAAGCCCTGCCGGAGAGGGGTGGAGAAAATCGGGTCAGAAATTTGCTTCAGACATTAAATATAAGAGTGAAAACCAGGAAAAGAAATACAGAGTGGACACCTCTTTAATTGAAGGCGTTGAAAAGAAAATATCCAAACCGGGGTTTGACACATCAATAAGAATTGTTTCAATAGCAAAAGATAAAATATCGGCGGAGACTCATTTAAGAAATGTAGCAACCTCTTTTGAGCAATTCACCGATGTCAAATACAACAGATTTGTTAGAAGGGACAGTACTTCTAAAAAACTTGTAGACGATTTTATTTTTAGGAGACTTCACACCAGAGAATTGTTTATACCCATTTTTGAAATTTCTTTATTCAGAAACAGCTCTGTGCTCAACACAGCAGAAATGGCCACCGTGTTTCACTTCCCGAACAAAAACGTCCAAACTCCGAATATAATTTGGCGCGGCGCTTTAAAATCATCCGCCCCAACTAACCTGCCTTCCGAAGGCGCCCTATACCTGGGGTTAAATGTATTTAGAGGAGTGGCCACAAAAGTTCACATGCTGGACAAAGACCGTTCCAGACACTTTTACATTATAGGACAAACCGGTACCGGTAAATCTGAATTTATGAAAACCCTGGCCGTGCAGGATATTCAAAAGGGTGAGGGTTTGGCATTTATCGATCCCCATGGAAGTGCAATTGACGACCTGATGGAAAAAATACCACCCGAAAGGGCGGACGACGTAATAGTATTCGACGCTTCAGACAACCAACGCCCCATAGGTTTAAATTTGCTCGAATCAGAAACAGAAGAAGACAAACACATCGCTATAAACTCTTTTATAGCTCTTCTTTACAAACTATACGACCCAAACAGACAAGGTATTATGGGTCCGCAATTGGAACGCTCAATAAGAAATATTATGTTAACCGCTATGACCGATCCAGGAAGCACTATGGTAGATGTTCTAAGACTGTTAATTGATACAAAGTACTCGCAACAGTTTTTGCCCAAACTTACCGATCCGTTAGTCAGGCGGTTCTGGACGGACGAAATAGCGAAAACAAGCGACTTTCACAAATCTGAAAAAATGGGGTATTTCGTTTCCAAGTTTGATAGGTTCCTGACGGATATAACCATGAGAAATATACTGGGCCAGGCCAGATGCGCCATAAACTTCAATAAAATAATGGCTGAAAAGAAAATACTTTTAGTCAACCTGGCAAAAGGAAAAATAGGCGAGGAAAACTCAAACTTTTTGGGTCTCCTATTAGTGCCGCGCATACTTGCTGCGGCGTTTAAAAGGGCAACTTTGGTAGGAAAGGCTGATTTCCCTAACTTCTTCCTGTATATGGATGAGTTCCAGAACTTCGCCACTCCTGACATAGCAACTATTCTTTCCGAAGCCAGAAAATATAAATTAAACTTAGTTGTAGCACACCAGTTTATCGCCCAACTGACTGACGACATTAAAGATGCGGTATTCGGAAACGTGGGAACCATGGCGGCGTTTAGAATAGGTCCAGACGACGCGGAATACCTGGAAAGCCACTTCCAGCCTACATTCAAAAAAGAAGATTTAATGAACAACCCGATCGGTCAGTGCTATATAAAATTACTGGTAGACGGATTTCCGACACCGCCCTTTTCTATGAAGGTAGATTGGGATATGATAGGGGCAACCAAGAAAGACCCGGAAATGGCTGGGCAGTTGCTTGAAACGTCCAGAAACAAGTACGGAACTCCGGTAAAAGAAGTAGAAGAATATGTTAATTTAAGGGCCGGTTTTAATGAACCGCCTTCTCCGCCCCCTCCTCCTGAGAGGCCGAGAATACCTTTTTAATATATTTCGCTAACGCGAAGTAATTTATTGCTTCGCATGCTTTCTTGCGAAAGGTAATGTAAATATGTCAAGAGTAAGAACAGCTAGAGTAACTGAAGAAGAAATACACGAGGCAACCCAAAGCGCCAAAGAAGCAGGCGCGGAGAAAACGCGCGAAGAAGTAGCAAAAGAGTTCAGTCTGGAAGCAATAGAAATTAAAGATATACAAGAACGCCTAGAAAGGGTAATAGAAGCTGTTGCACACGACGATGAAAAGTTCGCAAATGTTAAAGACGCTGCGGGAGAAAACAGAAGAAAAGTGGAACAACAACGATTAGCGAACCAAGCCACAAAACTTATAGAACACTTTGAGGGTTTTAACCCGTCTAATAAGGACGATGACGCCAACGCGTACTGGAGCTTATTACATATAGACACTTCTAGATTTTCCGGTGCGGATGAGGTTGAAATGGCCAGGGATAAAAAACGTGAAGAACAGGAAGCAGTTTTAGATGCCTTTAGAAGGAAAATGCACGAAACCGCAGGGGATCTTGTTTGGCTGGCACAACAGGATACAGAACAAGCCGGAGTGCTAATGCTTGGCATTATGGAAAGCGTTTTATCTCACGGCGAAGATATAAGAGGCTTTAAAAAACTATTCGAAGAAGATTTCGGCTACATAGAAGATGACAAAAAGTCAGCCCTTTACGCTGCAATTGAAAAGCAAGGCCGATTAGGGCCTATACCATTTAAAGATTTTGTTAAAGATAATTTCGGAGAAAAGCCAGACGACCCTAAAAGAAAACTTATTGATAAAGAAGTAAGGAATATAGAAGAAAAAAGAAAGAAAGCACACAGAGAATTCATTCAGGCACTTATGGACGCGCTCCCCCCACCCGAACTGGGAGAGCAGAGATGGAATGTAAGACCAGACGTTGCCGAAATTCCCGATATAAGCACTACAAGAGGCTACCAGGCCGCTCAAATGTGGGGCAAAGAATGGGAAAGAAGAAGAGAGAAAAGCGGAGGTCCGCCGGCTGAAATACCCATAACAGAACAAATTGTAGAAACAAAAGGCCGATGGATTTTCAAGAGAGATGTATTTCATCGCGAAGAACATTACGCAAAAATGAAAAAAGGCTACGTATGGGTACGAAGACCTGATGGTAAGCTGGAGCAGAAAGAAATTGAATACGCAAGTATAGTAACAAAAAGAGACCTGCCCGCGAGCTCTCTTACCGGGGGTCTGCAACTGGGCAGAGTAATGGAGCGAAGGGATGACTGGGTGAGCGTTAATGTACAAACTTATGAAGCAACCGACATCGTAACAGCTGTGGATTTAGTGAGAAGGTTTCAAATACCACCGGCAAGAGAAATGGAAAACGGATTCGTGGGAATTCCCAGAACAGTCAGAACACCCGATGGAGAATGGGTGGAAACCTGGGATGTGGTAAAAGAAGAATTCAGACAAAAAGCTTTAGAAATGTTTCAGAGGTCACAGAAACAGTTTGAAGTTTTAGGCTTTGACTACGAAACTGAAAAAAAGAAAAAAGAAATGGCAGACAAACGCCAGTACAGATGGAATACCGAAACAGCCCCCAGAGAGACCAGCGCAATAGAATACGAAGTAGCAAGAATTACGGTGCATAAGGAGATGGAAATAGCCGCATTGGAAGCACAGGCTGATCCGGAACTGGCTCACCTGGCTCCCTTGATCAGACAGGCACAAGAAGGTTTAACTGTACTTTACAGAAGCATGGAGGACTATGGAAGGGTAAAAGTATACGAAAAGCTGGCCCGCGAACGCGCCCAAGCAAGATTGAGAAGCGAGGGCCTAAATCCGGGAAGCGCGGAATGGACTGCCAGATATGAAAACACACTGGCAGAAGAATTCTTACTTGTTTTTGAATATTACACACAACAAGCAATAGAACTAAAAAAACTGGCAGAAGAAACTATGGATGAAAAACATTTATATGCGCAGGCAACCCCTGAGCAACGCGCCGAAATGAAAAAGGCCCGTCTGGAAAAACTTGCCAATTTAGACGTTGAAGCACAAACAAGAATCGTGATCGGAACGGCAACTGAATCTGATGAAGCCCGAAAAGCTTTGGGTATTTTATCTACAAACGAAGCCGTAATTTCAGATGAAGTAAGAGCTGCAATGGGTATGGCAAGAAGGCCGACAGAATCACAGGCAGAAGCTACGAATAGGCTTAATCATGCTATGGATACATTCTCGGATACAGCAACAGACGCAAATGAGAACCTACTGGCTGTTACTATAAAATATGCAGGTGCAAGAGCCGGACTAATTCAAACTGAATTGGACTTAATGCAAATGCAGGGTGCAACCCCTCAGGAAATAGCTGACAGGCGCACAGAGCTTGTACGGGAATACAACAATTTAGGCAACGTTTTTGCTGACCGCCTGCAAACTAATATACACGTCTGGCAGGAAAGGCTCGCGAGACAAAGACCTGAAGATTTTAGAAACAATGACATTCTTAGAGAACAGGAAAGAATTTTAGCAGGGCTAAATTTACTAGGCACGGTAACAAACCCACAAAGGAACCAACTGCGAAACAACCAGGACAGACAGAATATTAATATAGTAGTTGCCAATCTAACCGACGGAACTGAAAGAATGCAAGAATTAATACAGTTCGGAAACGATGTTGCTGACGATTTAGAACTCTCTCAGGAAATTAGAGAGTTCAACGACAGATTCGCGACTCCGATGTAAAAAAAGTAAGTTTCAGCTTTAGAAAACAATCTAGTATAATCTAAATAATGTTGGGTATTCCTGCCAAGCCAGCTCCAAATAAATTTTTAACTATAGACATAGATTCAGTGTCTATAAAATGCTTGGCTTTTTTTACTCCTGAAGATGAACCGACCGAATTTACCAGTATAGCGCCGGACACAAAAGCAAAAATAATCGGGGTTGCTAAGGAATACTTAGAACCTGGTGCCATTAGAGGCGGCGTAATAATAGACATGGATTTAGTTGAAAAGGCCATGAGAAACTGTATTGAAGAATGCACAATGAGCCAGGAGGAGCCCATAAAAGACGTGATTTTTGGACTCAGCGGAAATTTATCATTAAACACTATAACAACAGCTAAAATTACCAGGCCGGTACATACTCCCATAACTGACAACGAAATGAATGCCCTATACTCAAAAATAACCAACTCGGCTTTTACTCAAATAGAAAATGAAGTATTAAACAGTACAGGAGACAGCGACATAGAAGTGGAACTTATAACATCTTCAACTGTTTACGCAAAATTGGACAACAAATATGTGGATAATCCCGTAAACCAAGCCGGAAATGTTCTGGAACTGGCTTACTACACCGCATTTACCCATTCATACCATGTTCAGGCTCTGCAAAAACTCGCAAAAAAACTCGGTTTAAGAATTGCAGCAATAGGTTCGGAAATGCATGCAATCGTAAATTACTTAAAACAAGGAAAACTTCCTCACATAGACTGTGTAATAATTAATATAGACAACGATTTCACCGATGTAGGTGTTGTGTTTGGAGGGGGGATGGTCTCGACAAAGGCGTTGGATTTCGGAGCCGTAGATTTTGCGAATGAAATCAGCCAAAAAACCGGGTTGAGTTTTACGGAAGCAGAGAAGTTTAAAAGAACTTACTCATACGGAAAATTATCCAGAACGGAGGCCGACGTTGTTAAATCCTGCATAACAGAAATAATCGATATGTGGTTGGAGGGCTTAAAAATAGTATTTACAGAATTTACAGGAGTAAAAACTTTTCCCTCAAAAGTTTACCTGGTCGGAGATGCGGCAGAGCTGCCCGATATACAGGAAATTCTGGACAAAGAACCCTGGACTAAATCTATAGCTTTCAAAGCTCCTCCCACGTACACAAAACTTACTTTGCGCGATCTGCAGGGAGTAACCGATTCAACAGGAACCCTCGGATCCCTTGAATATGTAATGAACGCCGCATTATCAAAAATTTATCTGGAGATGCATGGAATTAATTAAATTAATTTAACAATCATGACAAAAATAGAACTTGATCTAAGCGATAACGTAATATCTACCATTAAAAAAGTAAAAGAGACTAATGATGTGGATATTGAAGTTGTAATCCCCGAAGGATCCGTAATTCTGGAAAATTCCATAAATATAAAATTATTAAATAAACAGGCGGAAAAGTACGGCAAAAACTTGCGCATAGTTACTCTCGACGAAGCAGGTCAGAACCTTTTATCAATGCTTAACGACGAAGAAGGCATGGACCGCTATTCCAAGGTTGCTCCCGAAAACCAGGAAAGGATGCAGGAAAGAAGAAAAACTCTTAAAAGAAAGCTGCCGAAACCTGATTTAGATTTCATAAATGCTATAAAACTGCCCCGATTTTCCGTTCCTCAAATGAGCTTGGGTAAATCAAAAGTGGCGGTCGGCGCAGGGTTTTTAATAATAACGGCAATTATTTTGTCTTTAGTCTATTTTTCAAGAGCGGTAAAAGCAGAAGTAAAGATAATAGTTCATTCACAGCCGCTGGCCAGAAGCATCCAAATCCGCGTTGACAAAAACGGCTTAACAAAAGCTCCTGAAAAAACTTTAAGAGGAACGGCTATAAGCGCAACAGAATCCGGAACTTTAAGCACGCCCACAACAGGAGAAAAACTGGAAGGCAAGCGCGCTAAAGGCAAGGCTAAAATTTTTAACTTTTTGACAGATACGGAAAAAGAATTCAGCAAAGGCGATATCTTAACCGTAAAAATAAAAGATAAAGATTACAATTACACTCTCGACGACGATGTAACGGTGGCTGCCGGAGTTTTGGACACAACCACCACACCACCAGGAATTATTGCCTCAGAAGCGGAAGTAAATATTGTGGCGGCCGATATAGGAACTGTATACAACATTGAAAGCAGTATCGACCTTGAAGTAAAGGGTTATAAAAAAACACAGTTTTATGCCAAAACCTCAACCGACATAATCGGAGGCGAAAGCAAAATAATAAAAACAGTTACACAAGCAGACCGCGATAAGCTTTCAAAAGAATTGACTAAAACAGTAATTGAAACCGCTCAAAAGGCTTTGGAAGGAAAGTCCACAAACTCTATCAAAGTTATTCAGGGAACCTCCTCGGCGGGAGAAACACAGGAAGTTTTCAACCATAACTTAAACGACGAAGCAGACACTCTGGAATTAATGACTTCGGTTACAATAAACGCTCTGGCCTACAACACAAATGACTTGGACAAGCTGGTAGAAGAAATGCTCAAAGATTTTGTGCCCGAAAACTTTGTACTTTCGTCAAAAGAAAAAGAAGTGAACGTTGAGGTACTGGGCAACTCCGAAACAACCGTTTTAAATTCCGACAAAGCCGACCTGCAAATAACAATTAAAACTTTTGTTGTTCCAGACATAACGGAAGACAGTATTAAAGAAATGATAAAAGGCAAAAGCTCTAAAGAGGCTGAAGAAATATTGGGAGGAGTAAAAAATATAAGAACTTATTCAATCAACTTAGATTCAGTAATACCTATATTTAAATCCATACCGACAAACACAGATAATATAAATATAATTATTGAAAGGGAGTGAACTAATTCTCTAACTGCAAGAATTACATACTATGAGCGGACTTGAAGAAATAATTTTAGGAGTAGACTTCGGCGAAAAAACTATCGGACTGGCTTTAGGAAGAAACGGCCTGACGTCTCCCTTAAAAATCATACAGGACGGGCGCGACCTGACTGCTGTCAATGAAATATACAAAACAGCTTTATTAAACAAGTGCGCCAAAATTATTGTGGGTCTCCCTTTAAATTCAGTAGGCAAAGAAACTTCTCAATCAAGAAAGGTGCGGCATTTTGTAAAACTAATGAAGATATATATAAAGATACCGATCTTTTTTCAGGACGAATTTAACACGAGCAAAGAAGCATTAAAAGAAGCCGCGGCCGAAGACCTGTCCAAAAGAAAAAGAAAGACAATTGACCATTATTCGGCGGCTCTGATTTTAAAAAATTATTACGATTCTATGGGGGAAAATAATTTTAATCCTGCACAGTAGTTTTCTTCTCTTCCTTACCTTCACGTTCATGTTCAACCACCATTTTCACTTCCTTCGATTCGCATAGCATACACTCAAAGTTTTCTCCAGGCATTAAACAAGCCGGACACATATACATACCGTCTTTATAAATTAAGTCATCCTGTCTGCAGTGATTGCAAAGAAAAACAACATCGTCTTGTGATATTTCCCCGTCATTCGGGCATATAAATTTCACTTTTTCTTCTTTTTCGCTGTGGGTTTTGGTTTGCGTGTTTTGTTCATCCGACATAGCAAAAGTATAATAACATAAGCTTTGACTCAAATCTAACCCTCTGATAATCTTTAAATATGATTATCCTGGAAACTTTCCTGATTTTGTATTTGTTATTTGGGTTTCTTTACGCTTTATATATACTTCTTTTCGCCGGAGACGCGTGGTACTGGTTTCCGATAAATATGGTAGGGGGTCCTATTGTGGTTATTATGATTACGATAAAAACTCTCAGAGGTAAAAAAATACCGTTTTTAAGATAAATTTATGTACAAGAATCTAATACAGAATAAGCAAGCGGCACTCTTTGATTTAGACGGAACAATAGTGGACTCGGCTCCATTGTGGAAAGAGTCGGTAAAAAGAGTATTAAAAAACTTTTTGAACTATGAAGAAACTTTTGAACTTATGCACGGTGCTTCTGTGTACACAAATTTGAGTTATCTTATTCAGGAATATAATTTGGAAATCAAACAATCAGTAAACGAACTCGTAGACCTCGTCCACAATGAGTTCATAAACCTTATGCAGGAAACGGACTTAGAACCCAGGGATGGATTTTGGGAATTTACATACGAACTGAAAAAACAAAAAAACCTAAAACTTGCACTAACCACAAACACAAAAAAGAGCATGGCGCAGGCAATCTTATCCAAACTGGAAATTTCCGAAACTTTTGAGCTTTATGTTTTCGGGGATGAAGTGTCAAAAGAAAAGCCGGATCCCGAGATATATTTAAAAGCGTCAAAAGCACTAAATGTATCTCCGCGGCAATGCATTGTTTTTGAAGATTCGGTAATAGGATGCAAGGCCGCAATAAACGCCGGTATGGATGTAGCCGTGATTTGGGACGGAACCGAAGAAAAGCACGAATATCCTGACGACGATAAATTAATTGAATTCTATCCTGACTTTTCTGTGTTCGTTGGGAATCTGGATATTGATTTTAAAGAATTACTTACAAAATCCGTAGATAAGTATAAAAACTCTCCCAAATATCAAGCGGGAACATCTACAGGTACTTCAGCTTCTACAAAGTGAAAAGTTATTTCGTGCAATTTAAAATAGGCCGGAGCGTTCTTAGCCCATTTAACCATCTCCCAAAGTTTTTCCTTTTCACCCACCACATGCAATTCCAAATACAACTCGGAATGGTTCACGAATGAAGTTGATTCCAACCCTAAAGACCTTAATTTGTTTCTGATGGAAATATTATATAGAAACTTTCGTAGCAGCTCTTCAAAGGGAACCCTTTTCTTAAATGTAATATGCAATTGTAGTTTTTTATGTTTTTCCATATGCTTCCTCCAAAAGACCCTAAATATTATCAAGCATTATTTATTCTGTCAAGTATTAAATTTCAACATAAATTTGAATGTGTTTTAAAAACAGGTCTATTACAAACACAAGGTTATAACCCTATAGTACTATATGCACACTTATATTTGGTGTTTTACATCGTCACTGCGCTGATATATTCATACAATTTACATTGCTTAAATAATGTGGATAACTCCTGTAGAGTGTACTTGATTTGCCTAAAGATAAATTGCCCCACGTATTATATGTTTATTCAAGAAGAAAAAAGCGAATTGGATATAAAGGATTTATGGAAACGCGTGCTCGCGGAACTGCAGATAACAATAAATCCCAGCAGCTACAACATGTTTTTTGGTAATACTTACCCTGGAAAAATAGAAAACAATGAAATAGCACTCATTTGCTTAAACGGGTTCGTAAAGGAAAATATAGAAAAAAAGTTCTTCTCCCTCGTTCAGGAAAGCGTTAACAGAATAGGGAAGGGCAACTTTAAAATTTCCTTTACTATCAAAGACCGATTAAAGGAACAACAGGAGCCCGCCAAAGCAGGACCTCTATTTGAAAACATGCCCTCTCAACAGACACCAAGATCCGCAATTTCAGTTTCAAAGGAATCCTACACAAAGTCCAACCTCACTCCTAAATTTACTTTTGAAACCTACATAATGGGAAAAAACAACCAGCTGGCATTCGCTATAGCTTCCGCTGTAGCCCAGAATCCCGGAAAAGTGTACAACCCTTTCTTTTTATATGCAGGAGTGGGCTTGGGAAAAACCCATCTCATCCACGCAATAGGAAATAGAATTCTAGAAGAAAAACCCGGCTTGAAAGTTATATATACCACAGGAGAATCTTTTACGAACGAATTAATTGAAGCCATAAAAAGCGGGAGAGGAGGAGGAAGATACACCTCCTATGATTTTAGAGATAAATTTAGAAAAGCAGACGTTCTGCTAATAGACGACATTCAATTTATTGCGGGCAAAGAAACTACGCAAGAAGAGTTTTTTCATACCTTCAACGCCTTGTACATGACTCAAAAGCAAATAGTTATAACTTCCGACAGACCTCCGAAAGATTTCAAGAAAATAGAAGAAAGGATAACTTCCAGATTCAGCAGCGGGATAACAGCGGATATTCAGGCGCCGGATGAGGAAATGAGGTCGGCTATACTAAGAAAAAAAAGAGATGAAAACCAAGACGCTGTCTCCAATAATGTCCTGGACTTCATTGCGGAAAAAATAGACACGAATGTAAGGGAGCTGGAAGGGGCTTACTTGCAAGTTTTAACTTATGCTAAAGCCTTCGGAGGCGATGTTTCGGTGGAAACTGCCGCCAAAGCTCTGGGCCAAAAAATTAAATCCGAAACTAACAAAGCAATAAATCTTAATCAAATACTAAAAACCGTTTGCAATTACTATTCCGTAAAAACTGCGGACATAAAAGGTCCTAGAAGAAATAAAGAACTGGTAATTCCTAGGCAGATAACTATGTATCTGATACAGGAACTGACCAAAACACCCTTGGTATCTATAGGAGAATTTTTGGGCGGGAGAGATCACACGACTATTATGCACGGGGTTGGAAAAATAGAAAAAGACATTCTAAACCAGGACAAAATGAGAGAGGATGTCATTAACATTAGAAAAGAACTATCAGCCTGAAATAAAAGAGCATTGTGGATAAACGGAATATGTTATTCACAGGATACCCACATATAAACTATCAATTTCAACAAAACATAACCCGAAACAGAGAGCGTAACAAAGGTAAAAAAAGCCTGTCCTCCTAAATATTCCAATCAACAAAGCCAAAAAACAGAAATGCACACTGGCATCCTTGTTTTTAAGTAGGAGCTACGGACTTTTAAACATTCTACACAAATCAACATCTACTACTACTATTACTACTGTTTCTATATATAGTATTTAAATGAAATCAGGGGGGACAACAATATGTGGAAATCCCAATAAATTCTTTAGGATTACTTACAGTATAATTGATATTATCTGATATGTTCCTTATATATTCTTTGATCGCAAAACTCATCCGCCTGTTTGTACTTATATTCAATAAGGGTTCCGGATACTCCTTGCCGGGTTATATTTTATTAAAGCTAAATCCCAATATTTTATCTTCTACTAAAATTAAGTTTAAAAAGGGGCTGATCTTAATTTCCGGAACCAACGGTAAAACTACTACCGCGAAATTAATTACCCATGTATTAAAATCAAACGGTTTAAAAGTAACTCATAACAATACCGGATCCAATTTGTTAAGAGGTATTGTGTCCACAATTTTTATGAATACTAGTTTACTCGGGGGATTTGATTCGGATGTGGGAGTATTTGAAGTGGACGAGTTTGCTTTGCCGGTTTTATTGAATTATTTTAAGCCTAACGTATTGGTTCTTCTCAATTTGTCCAGAGACCAGCTGGATAGATACGGAGAGGTAGATATTATTTTTGACAGGTGGAAAGAAGCCATTTCAACTCTTTCGCCTTCAACATACATTGTTGCCGATTCCGAACAGGAAGATTTTAAGGAACTTCACTCGGTGTTTTCGGGAAGGCTGGAAACTTTTGATTCTGATTTAGGTTTGCTCCATCATACGAAGCTGCACGGCAAATTTAACGCTAAAAATGTAAATGCAGCGTTTATGGCGTGTTCCAACTTGAGTTACGGTAAAGAAAACATAGCCGAAAAACTTAAAACATTTGAAGCGGCTTATGGCAGAGGCGAGTCTTTTGTTTTCCAAGATAAGAACTTTACAATTCTACTTGCAAAAAATCCCGCGAGTTTCAACAACAATCTCGACCTGCTTAATTCCGGGAAATTTTCCGTAGATACATTGTTTTTCGTTTTAAATGACAATATACCTGACGGGAGGGACGTCTCGTGGATTTATGACATACATCCTGAAAATCTTTCCGATGCCTGCAGAAACAAAAATATATTTGTGGGGGGCACAAGATATTTTGATATGGCGGTCCGGCTAAACTATGCAGGTGTTTCCGGTTTGAATGAAAATAATTTAAATAGCGACCTAACAGTACTTATAAAGAAAATAGCAGGCAGCGAAGAAATAATGGACGTTTTGATCCTTCCAAACTATTCATCTATGCTGGAGATTAGAAAGATTTTGTTGGGGAGAAAAATATTATGAAATTAAAAATAGGATACTTTTATTCGAGTCTTCTGAATTTGTATGGGGATACGGGAAATGTTGAGATCCTGAATTTTAGATCGAAAAAGCGCGTCATAGATACGGAAATAATAGAAATAAATGCCGATACTAAACTGACCTCCAACTTAATGTCAGAGATAAATATTATAGTTATGGGCGGCGGCCCCGACAGCAGTCAAAAGCAAATGTACGAAGACCTGTTCTACAACAAAGGCAGTTATTTAAAAGATTATATTGAGTCCGGAGGAGTAGGTATATTTATATGTGGGTCATACCAGCTTTTAGGACATTATTACAAATCGGCCGACGGAAAAATGCTCGACGGTTTGGGTATATTTGACTTGTATACACAGAGTTTCGGGGTTAAAAGACCCCGCTGTATCGGAAATATGGTGTGTGAATTAAATCCTGATATTTTAAATGATCCCATTTTTAAATCACTTTCCGAAGGTTATGATTCTCGAAGGTTTGACTTTGCCAGTCTGGTAGGCTTTGAAAACCATTCAGGGCGGACATATTTGGGAGCGCAAATGAAGCCATTTGCAAAAGTTATAATAGGCCACGGAAACAATTCCGAAGACGGAACCGAAGGGGTTCACTATAAAAACAGCATAGGTACTTATATGCACGGACCGATTTTTTCCAGAAACCCTCATTTAGCCGATTACTTAATAGGCAAAGCTCTAAAAGTCGACAGCCTGTACCGCTTGGACGATTCACTCATTTATAGGGCGCATTCGTTTTCAAAGAGTTTGCCCCAGTAAATTGAAAGGAGTATTTTACTTAAAGTAAATGTTGGAAAAAATTCACAGAAATCTGTTTTTCATTATTATATTTTTAATACCGCTAAATTTGGGAAAGCATTTCATTTTTAGATTCTCATATGTAAACGGACTCCTTTCGGATTATTTAATACCCACGTTGTTTGTAACGGATCTGCTTATAATTCTACTATTGCTGATTTGGTTTGTTGATTTACTTATAAATTTAAAGCCGTTTAATTTTAAATCCAATTATCTCTCTTTTTTATTTCTAACGCTTTATTTAGCCTCAGTATTTTTGTCAATTTCAAACTCCGACAGGCCCGAGCCCGGCTTTTTTGCCTATATCCGATTAATTTTGTATGTTTTGTTTTTTATTTATGTAATTAATAATTTTGATTTTAAAAGGGATTTAAAAACATTTTTAATAGTTGTATGCGCGTCGGTAATTCTCCAAACCGTTTTATCTCTTTTGCAATGGATCAATCAAGGATCCGTTTTTAACAATTATTTGTTTTTCGGCGAGCAGCCTTACTCTTTTTCCACGCAGGGGATCGTTAAAGAAAGTCTTTTCGGTGTGTCAAAAATACCCCCTTACGGAACATTCCGGCACCCGAATGTCCTGGCGGCTTTTATGTCACTATTTTTAGTATTTATTGCTTTCGCCGGTATTAAAGCCAAAGTTGATAAACGTTTATTGGTGGTGGCGTTTGTAGGAGGATTTTCCGTATTGGCTATTTCTTTCAGCAGATTTGCAATAATCAGCTTTGTTTTTGCAGTTGTAAGTTATTTTCTGATTTCCAAGCTGAAAAAACTGGGGGCAACCGTATGTTTGTTGATTGTCCTTTTGATTATCTTGGCCGGCATATCACTTCCGGCAATACCGTTTAAACAGTTCTTAATCGAGGATCCCTCATTTTCCATAAGGGCCGATCTAATTAAGGCGACATATAAAACCGTAGGGCAGGACATTTTATTCGGCGTGGGGCTCAATAACAATCTTGTTCAAATAAAGGATCTGCTATTAAAAAACGAGTTTTTAAGGTTCATCCAGCCGGTGCATAATTTATTTTTACTGGTCTTATCGGAAAGCGGAGTATTCGCCCTGACTTTCTTTGTTTTATTTCTTTACAGTGTACTTTACAAACTTTTCAGCGTTTCCAACTTTTCCGACCCCGTTTGGAGAGTTCTTCTCATAAACGTCTTTCAGCTTTTGATACTGGGCAGTTTTGACCATTACTTCTTAACTATACATCAGACTATGCTGATCTTTTGGTTGACGCTGGGAATTTCATTGAAGTACAATTTAAACACATGAATAGAATAAGATTGACAGCCCTATTAATTTTGGTTTCATTAGTGTTAACCGCCTGTTCTATCCAGGATGTTCCGGTTATAGGAAGATTGTTCGGAGGGGGAGGCGGAGGTGTTGAAACATCAAAACCCGTGACTTTAACTGTTTGGGGTTTGTGGGAAAGCCCCGAAGTAGTTCAAGCCCTTATAAATAAATATCAGGAACTAAGACCTAATGTAACCATTAATTATGACGACCGCTCCATTTTAAAAACAGACGATTACAAGGACAGGATTTTTTCCAGCGCCGGACAGACTATAGAAGCAGATGTTGTAATGGTACATAACAGCTGGGTTGCCAGATTAAAAGAAACCATGGTTCCTATGCCTTCCACTCTCATGGATGTGGGCACTTATTCCAGTAACTTTTATCCAGTGTCAGTTACATCGGCAGTTCACGATAATCAAATATATGCCATGCCTCTTTACTATGACGGTTTAGCATTAATTTATAACAAGCAGCACTTTGATGAAGTCGGCCAATCTGAACCCCCGACAGCCTGGGAGGAGTTTAGAAGTTTAGCGCTGCGATTAACCGTGAGGGCCGGTGCGGACAACACTTCAAATAACGTGCGTAGCGGCGCAGCCATTGGAACCGCCGACAATATAGATTTCTTTTCGGACGTTTTAGGTTTAATGTGGACTCAAGCCGGTGTGGAGATCCCGGGCGATTTGGGCACAAGAGCAGCGCAGGATGCTTTGACTTTTTACACTAATTTTGTAAAGGAAGACAGAGTGTGGGACGGCACAATGCCCGAAGCTACTACGGCTTTTGCTGACGGAAAAGTTTCTATGATTTTTGCTCCTACTTGGATCGTAAATACTATTTTGGAAGCAAGACCTGACTTGGATGTTGGAGTAGCCCCGATTCCTCAGGCAGTTCCCGACAGGCCGGCATCGTGGGCGAGCTTTTGGATGATGGCGGTTCCTAATACCAGCCAAAATTCCGCTGTTGCCTGGGATTTCATAAACTTTTTAGGACAGGAAGACCAGCAGCTTTTAAGATTTAACGAATCCAGCAATTTTAGAACCATAGTAACTCCTTACAGCTTGCAGACTTTGAACGCCGATTTAACTTCGAATCCCTATTTGAGAGCGTATGTAACAACGGCACCCTTCGCTTCCGGCGGAGTAATGGCCGCCAGGTCCGGAAACAAACTGCAAGTGGACTTGCTGAAGGAAGCGGTCAATTCAGTATTAAAGGGCGACAGCGCGGAAGCAGCTTTGAAGAAAATGCTTAACCAATAAATTACCCTGATATAATTCCCTAGTTATGTTAATACTCGGCATAGAAACATCATGTGATGAGACAGCGGCGGCACTGGTTGAAGACGGCGTACATGAAATAAGCAGTGTTATAGCCTCGTCTCAGGAAATTCACCAGGCAACCGGAGGAATTGTTCCGGAGGTTGCCGCGCGAAAACAGGTGGAATTTATTGTTCCAGTCATAGAACAAGCCGTGAAAAAGGCTTCTGAATTTTTGGGTTTTTTACACGGTGAGAGTGTAAAAGACAACCGGGATATTATTAAAAAAATTGACGCTCTCGCGGTAACAGTGGGACCGGGTCTTATTGGGTCGCTTTTGGTTGGGGTAGAAGCCGCTAAAGCTTTGTCAGTAGCGTGGAGCAAACCTCTTATTCCTGTAAATCATTTGATCGGGCATATTTACGGAAATTTTTTATGGGAGTCTTCCTCAAGTTTGGGTGGTAATTCAGAACCCGGAGAATACACCCAAAAAGACATAAAGTTCCTGGCCATAGTTTTAATAGTCAGCGGAGGCCACACCGATTTGGTTTTAATGAAAGATCACGGGAAGTTTGACTATCTTGGAGGAACCTTGGACGACGCAGCCGGCGAAGCCTTTGACAAAACCGCCCGCCTTTTGGGATTGGGAAAATATTTAGGTGGGCCGCTTCTTTCAAAAAAAGCGGCGGAGTGTACTCACAACAGTTTGGCAGGCAGACTTCCTCGTTCAAAAATGCACGATGACGATTACGACTTTTCATTCAGCGGATTAAAAACTGCGGTAGCGCGTTTGGCGAATTCTTTTGAGAATTCGAAAAGCTTTGAAAGTGTTAAAGATGTTAAAAATTATAAAGGATCAGAAGTTCCGGACGGAGTTCCCGTGGAAGTAATTGCGTGTGAATTTGAAAATGCAGTCGTAGATGTTTTGGTGCATAAGACTATGCGGGCGGTTAAAGAGTACAACGTGCCAACTTTGCTACTTGCCGGGGGTGTGGCGGCGAATACCCAGCTGAGAACGCGTTTGAAAAATGAATGCGAAGAGTTGGGAGTAGGGTTTTTTGTTCCACCTTTAAGATTATGTTCCGATAACGCAATATATATTGCGAGTGCTGCTTATTTTAATCAGACAGCCTCCAATAAGCCTTTGAGCGATATAAATGCCAATCCTTCTTTGGGAGTTATGGATAAAGTGTAATTAAATTATTTGACAAGCGCGTTTAAATGTAATAACATGTAATTACTGTGTATTTTAAGCAAAAACTGACAAAAATAGGTAATTCAATTGGAGTGGTTTTTCCCAAAGAGATAAGGGATTTATTAGGTGTAAATTTAGGATCCGAAGTTTATATTCAGCCTGGTTTAGACGCAAATACGCTCATAGTAAATGTAAAAGAGCCGAAGTCGAAAATAGACCCCCAGTTTTTTGAACTTGTTAAATCAGTAGATCAACAATACTCAAAAGCACTTAGCGAATTATCTAAAAAATAATTATGCGATATTTAACTGTTGAAGAAGTTATATTAATTCATAAATATGAACTTCAACGATACGGTGGTGTTGACGGAATAAGGAGTATTAACCTTTTAGAATCAGCTGTTCACAGGCCAAGTACGTCATTTGGCGGGTCGGAGATATACCTGACAGTGTTTGATAAAGCAGCTAGTCTTATTCAGGCGATTATTAAAAACCACCCGTTTATTGATGGAAATAAAAGAACTGCAATGATCGCCGGAATAGTTTTTCTTAAAATGAATTATTATGAAACATCTGTCTCTCAGAAAAAGCTTGTAGAGTTGGCTCTTGAAATTGCAGATTCTAAGCTTTCATTGGAGGATATAGCTGTGTTTTTGGAGGCACACTCAGCTAAAAGCTAGACAGTTTTTTTGTTAAATCTTCTGTGGTTGTTATTTTTGTAATTTCCGAATTTCTTTTTTTCACCTCCACTTTGTCACCCGTCTTCTTGGAAACCACAAGTCTGTACGGACATCCAATTAAATCCGCGTCGGCGAATTTTTCACCTGCGGTTACATCTTCCCTGTCGTCGTATAATACTTCCACGCCGCTTTCCACAAGTTCTTTATAAACTCCTTCCGCACGTTTTTTTACGGTGTCGTCCTCAAGACCTATTCCCAGCAAATATAATTTAAAAGGAGCAACTATTTCCGGCCAGACAATTCCGTTTTCATCGTTATATAATTCCACAATTGCCGCCATGGTTCTTTCTATTCCGATTCCGTAGCACCCCATGTAATAGGGGACTTCTTTTCCGTCCTTGTCTATATATGTTGCATCGTGCATTTTTTTGGAATAGTGATATCCCAGCTGGAAAATGTTTCCCACTTCTATTCCAAGTTTTTCCACAAGTTTTGATTTTCCGTCTTCGGTTAAATAACCGGGTTTAGCCAAAGCAATGTCCGCGAGTATTTCGCATTTGAAGTCGCGTCCGTAATTTACATTTCTGGAGTCTGTTGTGTCTTCTTTTTGTCCGCCTATAAAATTTTTAACAGTAGTTAATGATATGTCGCCTATATACTTTGCTTTGTGCCCCCACGAATGAACATATCCGGTTTTTGTTCCTAATTTGTGTAAGTCTTCTTCGGTTGCGTCCTCAAGTTGGCCAACTAAATTTAAAACGTGCTCGAGTTTTGATTTATTAACTTCCAAGTCACCCCGTGTTACAGCGATTATTATTTCTCCGGTTGTTCTGTTTTTGTATACAACGTTTTTTAAAAATCTCGATGCGAGAAGATTGTAATGTTTTTGATTATCTTCCATTGTTTGAACCCATTGCGGTTGTTCAAAAATTTCAAAGGATTTTTCTTTTTCGTTGGTGTTTATTTCTTCGCGCTTAAATTTTGCGATGTCTTCGTGTGCGCAGTATTTTCCGTCTTCGCTCACAAAAAATTTGCTTTCGCCTATTTCGTGTTCTACAACAAATTCGTGGCAATACTCGCCTCCTATGTACCCGTTGTCGGCAGCCACTATGTAAGTTTTTAATCCGAGCCGTTCGAATATTTTTGTGTAGGTCTTTGCCATTAGATCGTAAACTTTTTTAAAGCTTTCTTCGTCGGCGTCAAATGAGTAGGCGTCTTTCATAGTGAATTCGCGGGTGCGAAGCAGGCCATACCGCGCGCGCAGCTCGTCCCGGAATTTGGTGGAAAACTGATAAATGTTGAAAGGCAGATCTTTGTATGAAAGTTTAAAATTTCTGACTAAGTCCACGAACATTTCTTCTGCGGTTCCGCCTAATGCGAATTCCGCGCCGCGCCTGTCTGTAACTGTAGTAAGTTCAAACCCTGTTTCATTAGTTCGGTTGGTTTCTTTCCATAGTTCCAGCGGGTGTAAAGTTGGAGCGAGCATCTCAAGCGCTCCTGCGTTGTTCATTTCCTCGCGGATTGCATTTATTATTTTATTTCTTACTCGCATTCCGAGAGGGAGCATAAAATACCGTCCGGCAACATTTTCTCTAATAAAACCGCCTTGGTGCAAAAGTTTGTGGGAAATAGCTGTTATATCTTTTTTAGTTTGTTTAATTGTTTTTCCGAACAGATTTGAATATTTCATTTTTTTGTAGGTTTTATGTAGTGAAGAGGTTTTTGCATTCGGCTTTTTAGCCTGCGCGCTATTTTTGAAACAGGTATCTCTTTTTCAAAAGCCGCCCTTTTGAAAAACAAAAAACCCCGTCATCACCAAACCTTATGTAAATTAATTCTACTCTCGCCAGAGAGAAGGGGCTATGAACTTTGTTCATAACCATCACACTAAGCTTTGACAAGGACGAGGTTTTTACATTTTATCTTCTAGAAGTATTAAATAATGCTACTAGCCACGTGGTACCACCTTGCTTTGCCTGGTCGTTGTCAGCCAAGCCTTTGTAACCGACTTTACTATTTGGAATATTGCAAACTGTCGGCAGCCTTATTTTTTCTAGCTCCGGTTTGGCTTCCGAAAGAAGTTATGTTTTGCCGCTTTAAAATATTACCAAAATTAAGAGAGCAAAACTTTCCTTTCTTGCTCCAGGATGGGATTCCTTTCTTTGCAAGCTTTTTTGATTTTATATTTTGTGAGGAATTTGTCAAGGAGTGTGGAATAAAAAAAAACGACTACGTTTTTTAGGAGTCGTTTCTTTTCTTTAATAAACCAATTGCTTGATTTGCTAAAGCACTGCGAGCAAGATTTTGGGGTATACGGTTGGCTACGTACTTTCATCCGGCGGATGCTTGCTACCTTGTTGTGTGTGGTTACCCGCCACTCTGTCCCATTAATAGGGCGACGAGGAGGAGGATGACCACAACGACGAGGATGATGTTGGAGAGTTTCATCTGCTTTCTTCCGGTGTTAACCTTCTCTTGGTCGGTTATTGCTTCGGTCAGACCCTTCTTATCAACACCGAAACCGAGCAGCGAACCGATGAAGTTACCTGTAGCTCTGTTCAGGAGCCAAAGACCGACGAAGGCGAGCGCAAGCGCCGCTGCAAGTACACGGGTGTCCATTGGAGATCCTCCTGTGTGGTTATTAGTTTTGTTAAAACATTTTATAACTGAAAAGTAAATAGGTGGGTTTTTTGGTTAGTTTATTAGTAGAAAAATTGGTAGTTTGTATCTAAGGTCAATTCGAATTTAAAAAAGTTTGAACGAGCACATTGGATGTTAGAGGGGTTTACCCGATGTGCTCTTGTGTTCAGCTGTCTGCCTCGCCGGAGTTCTCTGGGCGGAATTTGGTGTACACACCCGTAGGACACTTGAGGAAATGTAGATTGGCAGTGCTCCCGTCGAAGTTCTTAAGCCGTAACGCAGTTGTTTCTCCATCGGTGAGTACAGTGCCAAACCGGTAAGTATCTTCACCGACAATCCAGCCATAGCCCGGATTATCTGAGTCGAGTTGTATAAGCCGAACGTACGCCTCGTTCGGGCTTTCTGTGCTGTTTAGCGTAATGGCCCAAAGAAACTCAGTTCCCTCAATTTCTACGGCTATCTCAACCGTCCCGCTTTCCGCGAATGCCCACCCGTTTCCAACGGGGTCTGTACATGGAGGTTGTAGCGTCGGTGCGGGCACAGCCGTTGCTGTAGGAACTATCGGCGTTTGAGTTGGTGTGGACACGGACATTGCTGTAGACGAGGCTTGCGTGTCCCCCGACCCCGACGCCCCGGTACAGCCGACAGTGAGTAAACCTGCTACCAACAGTGCGATAGTCGTGTTCTTCATGTATTCACCTCGATAGTATAGAAATCGTCTATTATTGTAACACTGTATAAACTTATAGCAAATTAATTTCTTAGAGATTTTTGAGAAAGGGAAACCTTATTTTATGTGACAAAGCGGAAAGATACCGGTACAACTTTCCGCATTGCGTTCGGAGATTTCAGCTTGTGACGACGTTGGAAGGAACTTGCCTCCCGAAGAAAGTCGTGCCACAGCTGAATATTTCGAAACTAGTTCCGCCGGGAAGTTGAAATTGCCCACTCTGGTAGGAAGGAGGCGCATCAACGTATCCCCGTTCCTCGCGAACCCCACTTGGGTTTTGCCAGATCATTGTGAAAGTCCCTCGTCCGGTTGGCGACAGAATGTCGCTGCCGGCAAAAACCCCATTCTGGTAGATAGGGACGGAAACTTCCACTAGGATTTGGCTCCATCCGGGTTCTTCTGCCGGCGGTGCGCATAAGGAAGCGGGAGCTCGCTGTGGCTCTGCAGCTGTTTGTGGCGATTGCGAAACTCCGGTAGTACTTTCTTGGCATCCAGCCAGGAACAGTACTGCGATCAAAATTCCGGTGATCGCAATCGTTCGCTTTTTCATGTTTCTTTCTCCTGTGTTGAGCGTTTAATTGCCATTATAGCTAAGAGGAGGTGTGCAAGCAAACGTAACCATATAACATACATTACAAAAACTAAATTTAATTTTATTGCACACAATTTCCGTATCTAGTACAATCCAAACATACCAAATAGCTTTAAGCTTGGAGTTAATGTCGCCAAGCGTGCTGCGGAAAGAAATTCGTTCGCCTTTGTTGAATGGAGATTAGAATCTGCCGGGAATGCCCGTGACAGCTGTTAATTACCGCCGTACAAAAGGCGGCCGCTCTTAAAAAAAGAACATTTTCGCATTAGGTTATTTTTTAACAGAGTGCGAGTATTAGAAGGTTGGTACCTTCCGCATTAACGGAGCCTCTTGCAAAAGAGGTTTTTTTGTCGGAAAAAATTTAATGGTTGTTTTTATAGATTTTAGAAGGTGCCGCATCTCTAATTATTTGATTATGAAATTTATTGACCACATAATTTATAGACGCCGTTTTCTAATGGTGTCAAAATGGAGTTAAGTAAAATGCTTGAACCAAAGTTTGATCATAAGTCAATAGAAAAAAGAATTTATAAGATGTGGGAGAGTGGCGGATACTTTGCCACCACACGTGACCCGGAGAAGAAGCCCTATACAATATTGCTTCCCCCTCCCAACGCCAGCGGAAAAATGCACACGGGCAATATACTTATGATTGCTATTGAAGACCTCTTAATTCGTTGGAAAAGAATGCAAGGTTACAGCGCACTTTATGTTCCGGGTACGGACCACGCGGGTTTTGAAACTCAAACGACTTTTGAGCGCGAATTAAAAAAGGAAGGAAAGTCCAGGCTCGATTTTGATAGAAACACTTTGTATCAAATGATTTGGGATTTTGTGCAAAAAAACAAAAACCTTATCGAAAATCAAATCCGCGAAATGGGCGCGAGCATTGATTGGAGCAGGTATACATTTACTCTTGACCCCCAAGCGGTTGAAATAACTTTAAATACATTTAAAAAAATGGAAAAAGAAGGTTTAATATACAGAGCCGATTATATTGTTAATTATTCTTTTAAGTGGGGGACAACTTTTTCGGATGCGGAAATTCAATATGCTGAGAAGACGACCCCTATGTATTATATTAAGTATAAATTGTTGAACAGAGAAAAAGAAGAACCGGAATATTTAACCGTAGCAACCGTCCGACCCGAACTAATTTTTATTGATACACATTTGGCGGTAAATTCGAAAGACAAAAAGAAAAATAAATGGATTGGAAGAAAATTAGTTAATCCTTTAGCCGGACATGAAATGGAAATTATTGCTGATGAATTTGTGGATCCCAAATTCGGAACTGGACTGGTTAAACTTACTCCGGCACATGATAAAAATGATTATGCAATCGGTGCAAAGCACAACATACCAATATTGGGTGTAATAAATCTGAGCGGGAAAGTAGAAAACAAATCGGGCGGATTTACCAAATACAACGGTTTGTCTATTTTGGAAGCCCGTAAAAGAGCGGTTGAAGATTTAAACGTGGCGGACGCAATAGAAAAAATTGACGAAACTTACAAACATGTGATGCCTGTTGATTATAGGAGCGGAGACTATGTTGAAAACTTGGTTTTGCCCAACTGGTTTGTAAAGGTTGAAAAATTGAAAAAACCAGCTTACGATTCGGTTAAATCAGGAGCAATAAAACTATATCCCAAGTGGCGGGAGCTGACATATTTAAGATGGATCGAATCAATGCGTGACTGGCCGATTTCGAGGCAAGTGGTTTGGGGAATTAGAATTCCGGCCTGGTACGATGTGAAAAATAACCCAAATATAATTGTTGCATTTTTGAACAAAGAAAAAAAAACCGTCAGCGGACAAATCAAAGATTTATTGGAGCAATATACGTTGGAAGAGATAGAAGCAGGGTTGCAGAAGTTAAACTCTTCTAAAGAATGCTCTTATGTAATAAGTAATGAAAAGCCAGGAGAAAACTATTTGCCCGACACCGATACGTTTGATACATGGTTTTCTTCCGGGCAGTGGCCTTTTACAACATTAAAGTATCCGGACTCGGAAGATTTTAAATATTTTTATCCCACGGCGGTTTTGGAAACAGGCTGGGAACTAGTAACAAGGTGGGTTTCACGAATGATCATGTTCGGATATTACTTAACCGGCAAAGAACCATTTAAAGAAGTTTATTTGCATGGGCACGTACGCGCGCTGGACGGGAGGAAAATGAGCAAGAGTTTGGGAAATGTAATTAATCCCGACGATTTTGTTGCGGAGTTTGGGGTGGATGCTTTGCGGATGGGAATGATTTCCGGAACGGCAAACGGAAAGGATTTTAACTTTCCGCGCGACAAAGTTATAGCTTATAGAAATTTTGCAAATAAAATTTGGAATATGGCAAGGTTTATGCTGATAATGGAGGAAAAGTTTTCGGTGGACAGCGGTGGCGGGGAAAGTAACAGAAAAGTACCAAATTTTGACAACGCGAAAAGTTTGGAAAAAGAGTTTAAAGCGAAGTTATCTGTGGAAGATAAAGAAATTTTGAACAGTTTAGCAAAATTAATTAAAGAGGTTAATAAAAACCTGGAAAAATATAGAATGGCTGATGCCGGAAACGCGATTTATCAGTTTATGTGGCACGATTTAGCAGATAAGTATATTGAATTAGTGAAAAAACGGGAGGCTTTGGATGATAAAGCTGTGGCTTTAGGTGTTTTGAGGTATACGTATACTACTTGTTTGAAACTGCTGCATCCTTTTATGCCGTTTATTACAGAGGAGATTTGGGGGAGTATAAGTGTTAGCAAAGAAAAGCCTTTAATAGTTATGAATTGGCCAATTTAAATAAGAATTCAATATATATATATATAGGGTTTCTGTAAGTAAAAAAAATATGGTTATATGTTCTTGTGGTTATGCTAAATAATATTATTTTGACTTGTTAATTATAGAAGTGTTATAAGTTATTTAGAAATACATACTCTGAAGGAGGGAGATAAGAACAGAAAAAAAGTAATTCTCGGAATAATTACACTTGGGAATTATTTTGCTGTTCAGCACTTTGAGTTTCCAAGTTCTCAGTTCTCAATCCATAACCCATAGGAGGGGCTATGAAGACCTTTCTGTTTCTCATGCTGGTAGTTGCAATTGTCGGAGGTTTGTTGTATGCGATAGACGCCTCCGATGGAAAGTTCGATGGCCGGTTAGTTATCTTCGGCCGTCGAGTTAATAACCAGCTGCTTGCCGGCATTGCGCAGGCAGTTGGAAATGCAGATGCAGATGCAGGTTCAGGTTCAGTGATCAACGAGGGCACCGTTCAAGGAGCATTGAAGGTGGGGGGCGATGCGCTCAACACCGGAAAGAGTCTCCTTACCGGGCTATTCGGTGAAAACGGTCTGCTAGCCGAACTCTGGAATGCCGGTGGGGTGTTGCGGGTGATTGTGATCGCGCTACTTGTGTGGCTGTTGCTCACGTTTATGCGCCCGCTGAACATTGGCAAGAACGCCAAAGGTCTGGCCGCAACCGTTCTGTCTCCTCTGGGATGGGGGCCGATACCTACTTTGGTGCTCTTGGCATCGGTTTGGTTGCAAGCCGAGATGGCTTTGCGTGCCGGTGGGACCAGTGTAGGTGGAGTTGTCGCGCAGGCGGCAAACCAAAGTCCTGGCGCACCTATCGACATCCTCGGCGCGTTGCGCCCGATTTTTCCCGCGATCGTCTTTGCTGCGACGTGGGCCTTTGCCGGTATGATTCCCGGGGAATTCAGTTCCGCTGGGATCGGCAATTGGGTCCTACGCCAGATTCTTCGCACGGCAGTAGCGGTATTCGCACTGGGAGCCACGCTTGGAGGGATCGTTCCGAATATCCCCGGTGCAGAGATCACATCTCCGCTCGCCGCCTCTTTAGCGGGGGGAGATACAACCTCGATGACCGCCAGTATGCTCTTGATGGCGCTGACAATAGGTGCCTGGCATTTTCGGGCTGCCGGCGCTCTCAAAGACAAGAAGAAATAAGGAGGATGGTCATGTCCGATGATAAGAACGATAAGAAAGGGAGCTCGTTCAGAGGCGCTGCGATGAAAGTTGTTGGTGTAGTCGTAGCAGTGATAGTTATTCTGCTCGGGCTTTCGTTTGGAGGCGACGGTGGAGGAGGTCTGGTCTATGTGGATGAGGCACGCGGCGAGCAGTGTCAGTTGTTCCGCGGTGCCGGCGTGTTGTCCGCAGAAGACGAGAATGCCGTCCGGTCTGGATCCGAGGGAATTTCCGCGAAGGAGGCGGATGCTAGCGCTGATGTAATTGAAGTCAGCGGGCTACCCTCCGGTGGTGGAAGTCCGGTGTACATCGTCCGCCAATTCGGCGAGAGCGATGTAGTAATCAAGAGTGGCGTGTGCTTTTTCAGCTTGTCGGAGGCGGCAGTGAATGCCATTGACAATCCGGCCGAGCTGAAGACTAGCACTGAAGAAGCTTCTCCTGAAGGAGTGCCGGTTGGGGAAATTCCAGCTGGTGACTCCGGAGCTGCAGGTGGTGAAGCCGGCGGGGAGCAGGGCGGTTTGTCGATTTCACCCGGCGATGTCCGTGAGGCAGCCTCCCAAGGGGAGTATGCTTCGATCTTCGACATGCCGCGAACGACACCCGGTTTGTATATCGCCGGCGTGGTCGTGATCGGCATCGTTGTGGCTGGGTTGTGGGTGTTGCGCTTATCCGTGGAAAGAACGAAGTACACGGATACGTTCTCCCTTGAGGGAACCTTGGGAGGTCGAGGGCGGTCGCCAACGGAAACGGTGGATAAGGTTCGTGGAGAATACACCGTAGATGTGGGTGTTACCGTCCGAAACGCTGACGCGCTGAATCCGGCTTTACTGATCCTGCGCCGACAGACTCCACTTCGAGAAGTAGCGAGGCTCGCAGGACCGGTAATTCGTAATGTTGTCTCTGACTATGGCATGCCTAGGCTCCTGAGCGAATATGAAGAGATGGAGTCAAAGGAGTTGGAAGCCAAAGTAGAGGCGGCATTGAAGCAGCTGGAAAGAGATCAGCAGGTTGAATTCGAGATCGTGCTGTCGAACGCTGATCTCGATGACGCATCGCGGGCGTGGTACAGGCGTGTTCGTGATGTTGATCAGTATGCGGACGAGTTCGCGCGGTTTTGTAGTCGACTTGGTCTGGATGTACATAATTTTCACGCTGTCCTGCTGTTTCTTGGGAAGTCGTTGGGAAACTTTGGTGAGGCGACCCAGGTCTTTGCTAGTGCTTTTGCTGAATATGTGCAGGATCACGGCAAAGCACTGGAGGCAGCTGCTGAGAGAGGAGGCAAGTGACATGCGAACACTTCTAGCAGGTTGGAGGAAGGTTTACGGGCGGTATGCTGCGCTCATGCCGTTCAGGCCGTTTCGGTGGATATCCAACTTTCTGTTCGTTATCGGTACCTATCGCATGATAACTTACAGCTTGTTGGGTGAGTTGTATCCACTTTGGCCCCCGCCCGTGTGGCCTTTCGACAGAACGTCGCGGATGGGGATGCTCCCAGGTTTTGCAGAGATAACGTGGTTCATCGCAGGGCTGTTGCTCGCCGCTGTGCTCCTGTACATGGCGTTCAGGCGTCGGCAGTTTGAGCTCCTTGTGGGCGGAATTTTGCTCTATGTACTCACCGCCTTTCTGCCCTGGGGCTAGAGATTCAAATCGAAGAAATGGAGGAGACAAACCCTCGCAATCTTGTGCAAACATGATCGCGAGGGTTCTCCACAAATGGGTACAAAATGATTTTTTTACCTTTTTGTGGGGAAACCCAAGCACAATGAAATAAAAATATCTAAGAAAGGACTGAAGGAGGACAACATGTCTGAAAATATAAGTCCGCAAAGGACTGCGGTCTCCGCGCTAAGAAAGGCGGACTCGAGATTTGCCCTACTGTTGTTTGAGTGCGTGGGCCAACATGGTCTGGAAGGCGGTGCGGTTGTATACGTCCGACTCTTGGAGGGTGATGACCTGGAAAGGCATCTGGAGGACGCCGAGAAAAAGTGGCATCAAGGAACAAATCCGTCTGCTCGGCAGAAAGGTGGTGTGGTAACTGTTTTCACCGAATGGCGTAATCTTATGAGTGCTATCAGGGATCATGACCTGAGGCTCGAAGTTACGTCGCTCCTCATCAGCTTGGATTTTATGAAGGCAGCTGATGCAGGAAGCAGTAGCAGAGCAGCCGCAGAAACGACCGAGAAAGGAGCAAAAGAGGCGGCCGATCTGGTCCAGAAGGGTCAAGCATTTCTTAATAATAACGCGGCGGCAATCGTCGCTGCAGCCATGATCTTCATCGTGGCAGGAATGCTCATCGACCCGAGGCTTCTTGCTTTCGGGGTGTCTGTTGCAGGGTACATGCTGTGGCGGAAACTTCGGCCGTACCTGCAGCGAGACGAGAAAGAGGAACCATCGAAGTCGGCGTCTTCTGGCTCAAAGGCGTTGCCGGTAATAGGCCTTTGCGTGTTGGTGGCGATAGTCCTTTTTGTTACCACCAGCTCGACAGAGGATTCAGGCTCGGAAGAAGCCGGTGTGCGCGTAGGTGTTGAGGCAGGTACGGATGGTGCGGGGCTGAAAGTCAATACAGGCGACGTGACTGAAACGCCGATGTCAACCCCGACCCCAACAGCGACATCGCTGCCGACGGCGGAAGCCATCTATCTCAAGACGGCTACCGACGACATCGCCGCTGTTTACGGACGGTGTTTGACTGATAACTTCGTGCAGCTTCAAGGATATGCACGAGGGACAGAAGGTGGTGTGGCAGATGACTTTGCCAATGTCACCTTCGATAAACTGTCTAAGTCAGATGACATCGTCTCCGGACTGGTAGCCCAGGGATACAGCGCTATCCAGGGTACGGTACATGAGGTATCGTACAGTGAGTTGGCTACGCTCCTGAACGGCGGGGATGGCGTTCGTGGTGTGTGTGAGATCGTCTCTGTGGACCTGGCGGGGGCTTTTACGGGAAGTACCAGGGAGGAGCTGCAGGCAAACATGCAGAAAATCCCCGGCATTCTCGATCAGGTCAGGCCTCTGGCGGCAGAAATCCAGTCGAAAGCGGCAGAGGCATTTGGGCTCTCGCTGCCGGATCTGCCCGAAGTTGATGGGGTAGCGTTAGGAGGGGTTTACGACAACTTGGTTGT
>Ga0209542_10000983_pt1 | contig 68082 bp, 93 predicted proteins | sample RifCSPhighO2_01_FD_184028 | JGI IMG/M metagenome (GOLD analysis project Ga0209542, IMG submission 184028) | Soil microbial communities from Rifle, Colorado - Rifle CSP2_plank highO2_0.1 (SPAdes) (version 2) | ecosystem: Environmental > Terrestrial > Deep subsurface > Rock core/Sediment ...
GTGATTTGGAGTCGAGTTTCTCTATTCAAATGACCTCTCATGGGGATACCCCATTTTAACAAAAGATGGCTTAACCACAAGCTATTTATCCACTTTTTGACTCAGAGTTGTGAGGAGATACGCATGCACCACTTGACAAGATTGTTTTGATATGATACACTTCCTTGCAGAAAGCCTGCTAAGATACTCTCGAGCGATCTCGTGAGCGCGGAGCGAACTCCGTGGGAAAAATGTCCAAACGGGCTAAAACCGAAAGGAAGCACTCAATGAGCAAGAGTCTACGGATGTTGGCATTTTTCGTTGGTATGATTCTCGGAGCAATTGCGGGTTGGAGTACCATCCTTGTCATCATGAACTACCTCCCGGGGGGCCATGATGAGCCGATTTTAACCCTCATCACGGTCTGCCTTGACCTCTGCTTCATCGGATACGTCGTAATCGTCAGGAAGATGGAGGCAGGGTTCTCGGATTTTTGTTCCGAATTCCTCAGCGAGAACGACGTTCAGCGACGCGTCGACGAGATCAAGGAGGAGATCCGTAAGGCGAGGAAGGCCGAGGAGGCGCTCCAGCGTGAGGGTGTCCCAACCCACCACGACACCTTCCAGGCCCACAAGGCTGACATGCGGAGACGCCTCGACAGCATGAGGGAGTTGGCCAAACGGTACGGTTACAGCCCGAATTGTTACCTCGATCGACCTGCCGATCGGGAGGTGAATCTCGACTAGTGCCACGTAGCAACAACAGCCGTCGTCCCAATCATCGGGGCGACGGCTGTAAAAATTTGACAAGGATAGTGGGTGGGTGTATACTTACCTTGTTCTGTGAGTTACGGTCCCCCTTCGCCAAGGCTACGGCGGGACAAGGCGCGCCCAACGGCGGGCTAATTTTTTATCAAAAATAACAAAAGCAAAGAGAAAATAGGAAATTTTGCGACTGGGGTACTTTGTCCGAAGGAGCGAAATTTGCTATTTTCTCGAAGCGAACTAATCACATGATTGATCTAAAAGTAATGAAGTCCGCCCTCGAGCAACTTGAACAGGAACGGGGCATCCCCAAGGATAAGGTAGTTGAGGCCATTGAGATGGCTCTTGCTTCGGCATATCGCAAGGATTATGGAAAGAAGAATCAAATCATCCGCACCACATTCGACCTTGACACAGGTAAAGCCGAATTTTCCCAAGTGAAAATTGTGGTAGATGAATCAGTATTAAAAAGCGATGATGATACTAGCGATGATACCGAAATGGGAGATAAGCAAGGTGAATTAAAGGAAGGTGAGATTAAAAAAGAACGCTGGAATGAGGACAGGCACATTATGCTCGATGATGCCAAGCGTATCAAGAAGGACGCCGAGGTAGGCGACGAACTCATCTTCCCCCTTGAGGTTAAGGAGGACTTCGGCCGAATTGCCGCCCAGACAGCCAAGCAAACAATCATCCAACGCATCCGCGAGGCGGAAAAGTATTCCGTCCTCGACGAATACGGCAAACGTGTGGGCGAGATTGTAAACGGTACCGTCCAACGTCAAGAGCGGGGCCACGTCTTCATCGACCTTGGCCGGACTACGGGCGTACTGTACAAAGATGAACAGATCCCAGGCGAGCATTACCGCCAAGGCGAACGCGTCAGAGCCTTCCTCTCGGCTGTGGAGGAGACACCAAGAGGTATTGCCGTACGTCTCTCTCGCTCACACCCCGACTTCGTCCGCAAACTCTTCGAGCTTGAGGTACCCGAGATCTCCGGTGGTACTGTGCAGATCAAGGCCATCGCTCGGGAGGCTGGTAATCGCACCAAGATCGCCGTCCTCTCACTTGACGATTCTATCGACGCCGTAGGTTCGATGGTTGGTCAACGCGGAGTGCGCGTCTCCACCGTCATCTCCGAGCTTGGAGGTGAGAAGATTGATGTCATCGAGTACGGCGAACTGCCAGAAAACTTCATCGCTAATGCCCTCTCCCCGGGCAAGATCATGTCTATTGAGCTTGATGAGGACGAGCGATCAGCTCGCATCTTCGTTTCTCCCGACCAACTCTCTCTTGTAATCGGTAAGGGTGGCCAGAATGTCCGCTTAGCAGCTCGCCTCACCGGCTGGAAGCTGGATGTCGTTACCCCCGAGCGTGCCCGTGAACGTGAGAAAGCGGAGCTCGAGCCCACTCCCCCTATTGACAAAATTCCTGTAGAATAAGAACTTTAGTAGCAATTAATTTAGCAACGAACATATGTTAACTACCATATTTGTCGCATCCATAGCCTCGATCGCTTACGGCCTCTATGTTATGTGGGGAGTTCTGCGTAAGCCCACCGGCACAGCTCGCATGCAAGAGATCGCGGCCGCCATCCAAACAGGGGCCAATGCCTATATGAAGCGCGAGGGCATGGCCATTGCCATAGTTGGTCTAGTTCTTGCCATCATCCTCTGGGTGTTCCTCGGTACGGGTATTGCTCTCGGCTTCGTTCTCGGTGCTATCGCCTCACTTATTGCCGGCTATATTGGTATGTATGTTGCTACCAAATCTAATATCAGGATTGCCGAGACGGCTCGGGCTAATGCAGGCAATCACGAGAAGGGGCTAGCTGCCGCCTTCGACCTCGCCTTCCGCGGGGGATCGGTCACCGGCTTCATGGTAGGTGGATTGGCTCTCCTATCACTTGCCCTCTTCTACGTCTTCACCAATGGCAGCCTAGCTTCTTTGGTAGGTTTGGGCTTCGGAGGATCTCTGGTGTCCGTTTTCGCTCGACTCGGCGGTGGGATCTTCACCAAGGCGGCCGACGTAGGTGCCGATCTTGTAGGCAAAGTGGAGAGTGGTATCCCCGAGGATGATCCACGCAACCCGGCCGTTATCGCTGATCTTGTGGGTGATAACGTGGGTGACACCAAGGGTATGGCTGCGGACATCTTCGAGACTTATGTTGTCTCTGCTATCGCCGTGATGCTCCTTGGTTCACTCCTCTTCCCCGGCAATGCCAATGTCATTCTCTTCCCCCTCTTCATCGGCGCACTTAGCGCCTTCGCCTCTATTATCGGATCGTGGTTTGTGAAGCTCTCTGGCAAGTCAATTATGGGAGCTCTCTACAAGGGCCTCATCATCACAGCCATCCTGGCACTTATGGCCTTCTTCTACTTCATCGTTGTTAAGCCTGTCATCACCTTCGCGACAATCAGTAGTCTCAACATTTTCTGGTCCCTGTGCGTGGGTATTGGCGTAACAGGTCTCATCTTCCTTATTACAGACTACTACACCTCCAAGAAGTTCGATCCCGTGCGATCAATCGCCCAAGCTTCCACCACGGGTCATGGCACCAACATCATCACCGGTCTTGCTGTGTCCAAACAATCCACGGTTGCTCCGGTTGTCGTTATTGTGTTAGGTATTGCTCTTGCCTTCCACTTCGCAGGGCTCTACGGTATTGCTCTTGCTGTAATGAGTATGCTCTCTCTCACGGCCATCATTGTATCCATCGACGCCTTCGGTCCCATTACAGACAACGCAGGGGGCATTGCCGAGATGTCCGATCTTCCCGAGGCCGTCCGAGCCATTACAGATCCCCTTGATGCCGTGGGCAACACCACTAAGGCCGTGACCAAGGGTTACGCCATTGCATCAGCTGGCTTGGCCGCCCTTGTCCTCTTCTCCGCCTATACCGAGGAACTACGCAAGCTCGGCGCCTCCACATCAATGGATCTCGGCTCGGTCCGGGTTATCATCGGCCTGTTCATCGGCGGACTGATCACCTACCTCTTCGCTTGCTATGGGCTCTGTCGGTAAGGCCGCCGGCAAGATCGTAGAGGAAGTGCGACGTCAATTCCGCGAGATCCCCGGTCTTATGGCTGGCTCAGGCAAGCCCGACTACAAACAAGCAGTGGACATCGCCACCAAGGCCGCTATCCGAGAAATGATCTTGCCCGCCTTACTCCCCGTTCTCCTACCGATAATCGTCGGCTTCGCCCTCGGACCCCAAGCCCTAGGTGGCTTGCTCGTTGGCCTCATTATCACGGGTGTCTTCATGGCTATAGCTATGACGAGTGGCGGTGCTGCTTGGGACAACGCCAAGAAGCACATTGAAGAAGGTAACCACGGTGGCAAACGCTCTCCTGCTCACCAAGCGGCTGTGACAGGTGACACTGTGGGCGACCCTTACAAAGACACAGCCGGACCGGCTATTAACCCAATGATTAAGGTTGCCAACATAGTGGCCCTTCTCATTGCCTCGTTTATAGTTTAGAATATCGAACATGAATACATACAAAATAAATAAACAATCCGGCAACGGGACCATCGTTGCAATAGTAGTAATATTAATAATCCTAGTTGTCGGTGCGATCTATGTCTGGAAAAGCAACAAAGTGACTCCATTAGATGACAGCAATCAAGCGGTGGAAAATGAGATCCCAACGGATGAATCTTTAACACAAACACAGACCAATCTCGAAGCACAAAATACAGCCGATGATCTTGGCTCTATAGAAACGGACCTCAACGCCACCACATTCTCGGATATTTAAGTAACCAGCTAATGCAAAACAAAAGACTCCCCTTCGGGAGCCTTTTGTTTTATATCTGGCGAACTAAATGTTTAGCGATTGAGCTTAATAGCTCCAGAAGTTTCTAGATTAACTGTAGCACCAGAAGATGCGCCGGAATCATCGCTCTTGGCATCCGTCTCTGGCTTAACTTCAGTCTCACTTCTGACGTCAGAGCCGTCGTCAAGTGTGCCGGACTGTCCCGCATTACCCGAGTTTGGGCTTGCGTCTCCGTCCACCGAGCCAGAATTATTGGTCTCTACCTTAACAGGCTCACTAAGTTTAACCTCGATACGATTGATCACGTTTGTTATGGCGCCCTCCTTCTGTCTAACTTGTAAGGCAGAGCTCGTGGCATTATCTCCCTTCTCACCACTTGCGATATCCTCGTGTACGGTAAGGGCTTGAGAGAGACGCACACGAGCCGAACTTGCGGCCTCTGCTTTGCCATCTGCTTCAAGCTTGGCGATTTCCTTCTGCGACTTGTCAGCATGCTTCTCTACCTCTACGGATATATCTTGCTCTACATCAGCGTCTAACCTACCTTCGGCCTCGAGATTATTGGCTTCCTCTAATCTCCTCTCAGCAAGGCGGGCCTCCCAATTGGCCTCAGCTTCGGCTCCTACGGTAAACATTCCGCGGACGTTCTCATTAACCCCCGTCTTAACACTATATAAGGCATCACCCGGATTAGCCCTCTCTGCGGCGAAGCTCGTGCCACCCCCCAAGAGAATAACTAACAATATTGCTATCGGCATATAATTTGTATAAATTAAGTTTTGTAATAGAGCGTGATAACTAGAGTAAGTAGAAACGGGCTTGCCCGCTCGCCTCGATTCGGCGAAGCGGGCCATAGCCTTGGCGACGGCGGGATTCTTGGCGAGATAGTCAACGAGAGAAGAGCGCATGGCTCCCCTCTCGGCGTCGCTCAAGACGACCTTTTCTTTACCCGCTAAATATTTCTCTGGTATATCGCTCATATCTATTGTGACGTGCTAATACCTAACTCCTTACGAACCATCTCCACTCCTCTATTTATACGAACGGAAACTGCTCCGGCAGAGATGTCCAACACCCCAGCAATCTCCTCGGGCAACATCTCATCCACGTAACGTAGAGTAACAGCCTCGCGATACTTGTCCGGTATGCGAGTGAGAGCCCTGCGGAACTCCTCGAACTCGGCTGGGGCCTCTGTAGCTTGTTTGCTTACTCCCTCCGGATCGTAGCCAGTCTCGTTCAACGCATCGAGCGATACCTCCTTCTTCTTACGATAATAATCTATCACGATATTGTGAGCCGTTCTATATAGGAAAGCTCGCATATTATCTATTGTCTTACCCTCACTTATATATTGCCACATCCGGGTAAACGATTCTTGTGCCAAGTCCTTGGCTAGATCCCTATCATGTATTCTCATATATATATGACGAAAAAGGGCATTAGTATTAGCCTCGAAAACTGCCATGAATTCTTGTTCTAACCGTTTCGTTTCCATCTGTACATATTATGACGATACCGGCGAAGAAAGCTTACGCCACAAGGGATAATAGCTACTTTGTAAGTTTAGCATATATCGGGCGTCATCTACCCCAGAGAGGAAGGACACACAATGACGATCAGCCGAGAAGAAAACACCCTGTGCACCGAGTTCATCAGCGAGCAGTTCGGAAACACCGAGCCCATCGAGATCATCGAGGTCACCAAGTACGAGTACGATTTCTGACTGGCCCCGCCCCTCGCACAAGTTTTGTGTGAGGGGCGCAATGTTTGAAGTACCCCTTGACCATCTCGTCCACATGGACAAAATGCTTGTGGATAAACTTGCTAAAATCCCCACAATCTGGTAACCTAGTGATACCTGCCCGTGGATTCGGGTTTACTATCCGCAAGACCTGGCTTTACCGCCAGGTCTTTGCTATTTACAGCTATATATTTCTTAACATCTTGGGCATTAACCACTAAGTCCGCAATCTCTTTCAACTGATGTATAACGTGGCCACCTTTAATCAAAACTATTTTCTTTTCCTCGCCCTTCAAGTATCTGGCCAGATGAACAAAATCAGCGTCACTTGAAAGCAAACAGAACGTTTTGTAATGACCCATTAATCTAATTGCATCTACACTCATTTCAACGTCAAAATTACATTTTGGTATTTTTACGAAAGTGCCCTCGTAGTCTTGAAACAAATCTCTTGTGTTAGCCTTTACATCGTTGTCGTTATTTAAGTAGTGCTTGATCTTTTGGATTGGCTTTGTGAAAACTCTGCTCTTACCGAAGAATTCTCTGGCTACTTTGATAAATCCAATGGATCTAGGATTTGCCGGATCATGACCATAGTAAAATCTAGTGTCATCAGAAAACAAATTGGTAAACTCTTTTAGTTTCTTAATGTCAATAATCAACTTTTCTCCCTCTGGTAAAGCATTGTGATCTGAATCCTGTCTGTCTTCTTCAAACCAATGGTTTACATTTCCAAAATCAATAAATGTGAAAATGCTTTTAAACTCTTCATTTATACCGAGTATTTCTTTAACATATTGCTTCTTAAATTCTGTCTGCTCCATGATTACTTTTTATCTAGCTTTTCCACAATCTCAATCTCCTCTGGAGTTAGCCCATAGAGTTTATATACCTCCTCATCAATCTTTTTTTCTGTCTTCTCTATCTCTGATTTCAGCTTCTCCCACTCATTTGAATGCGAATGTGCTTTTATGAAGCCAGCGGTTATTTGTGAAATAGACTTGCTTAAATTGATTAAAACTTCTTGTTGTTTACTATCAACCTTGACTATTGGGAGGCCTTCAATGGTTGACTTATTTATTGCCATATACCCACCCGCCAGATGTTTATGTCTGTATTTTGTCAGTAAAACGTATGTCATATATCTGCTATTTAGAAGTGCTGTAAGAAAATGGGGGTCATATGTCCCAAAATCATAGATTGCGTAAACACCGACACCCAGCGCAAGTGGGTCATTAAAATAGCACGACTCAATCCTTCTTGTCATTCCAGCCACGACTATCTTGGGCTGCTGCCAGAATTTCCATTTTGACTCGGCTATTCCCTTCCCCTTCTTAATATACGCTTTTTTATATGTAATCCCCATATATCTTACATTTGTAAAGTCAATATGATATGGGTCAACAGAACCACTTACAACAAAAGGAATCCTCTCTCTATCTGGGTCAGTAGAAATACATTCTATGAGCGCCTTTGCTTGGAACCCAGTGGCTCCTGAGCCTATCTTTATGCCTCCTTCCAAAAAGGTCATGTAGTTTTTATCATTTTCCTTCACATCAATGAAAAAATTTGCATTGTTTAGGTCTTCTGGAGAATCGCAAGTATACTGTACAAATCCAGATTTTGATTTATCTCCAATAATAATTATGGGATACACTCCCACGTGCCCAAATACATTCTGCTTTGAAATATCTATAATTTTATTTTCTCCCTGCTCCTTCAGTAAGTTCAATGTTCTTCTAGCATAATCTGCTACCATCAATTTATTCGGAATGATCCATCCATATGTCCCAATATCCTTAGTAAGCCGCACACCCAGAATAAGAAATGGAATGTAGATATCATAAGCTCCATTCAATGAATACTGCATCTTGTAATAATCCCTAACCACCTGATCCAAGTTTGAATCTTGAACAGCAGATATATATGGTGGGTTACCGATGATTACATCGAAACCGCCTTGAGCGAAAACTCTGGGGAATTCTTCCTGCCAGTTAAACGGCTTTTTATCACGCCAGTTTTTGCCAAATGTTTTCTCCAGCTCTTTGTCTGTACCAGAGATGAGAGAGTTGCCATTCTTAATATTACCAGCAAGAGAGGGTAGCTTATCTCGCGCATCAATAGCCGAGATCAAGAGATTAAGTCTGGCAAGCTCTATGGCTTGTGAATCAAGATCAACCCCGTAGATATTTTCCAAAAGAATAGTGCGCTTGGTAAACTCATCTCCGCGCGAACCGAACTCGATGTACTTCTCCGTCATTACTTCCAAAGCTTTGACTAGGAAAGAGCCCGAGCCACAGGCCGGATCAAGTATCTTAATTTTTTTGAGATCCTCTATGCTATGGCATTTATCAAGTACTGGGCCTATGGTATTCCTCACAATATAATCAACTATATAACTCGGGGTGTAGTAGATACCTTGCTCTTTCCTCTTTTTAGAATCTTTGTGAATTTCCAAACTTTCACCAAAGAGTTTCGGCTTCTTCTTTGCTTGCTCTAACTTATAGCCCAAATAGTTTTCATAAACGCTACCGAGCACATCAGCTGGCATAATTTTGAAATCAAACTCATAGTAGCCAGGCTTGCCATATAGAATATTTACTACTCGTTTAATGGCATCGCTGTATTCAATATTATTGGTGGTGTCTTCAAGATTATCAAAAGCGTGCTTGGCAAAAATGTTTGAGTTATAGATACTATCAAGTTCCTCGAACTTGGCCTTCATAAACTTGTATAGCGACCCCTTAACTTTACTCGACTGCCACTGCCTTAACATTGGGATCAGGGTTGGCTCTTCGATACCCCTATCCTCAACTACCCGAATGAAAATTAAACGATCTAAGACTTTCTGCACTCCTTCGTCAATGAGATCCATGCTCATCTTGTCTGTCAGAGATGCGAAGGCCTGGGTAAGAATTTCCCTGCATTCGTTCAGCTCTTTGTATAGCATGGTATTCACGGAAACTCGTTGGAGCTTCTTGCCATATTTCTCTGCCTCACCATCGAGAGTATTCTCCTCGAACGCCTGCCTTGATAAAAGCCAGAGCTGGTCGAATCTATCTAGATATTCTCTGCAGTCAATGCTAAAGAACATTTTGTCAGCCAGACTTTTGTCAATTACTTGCGAGTTAAAAACTTTTATACTCTCGAAGTCAGTCAATACAGCCCACGTTGCCCCCTTGTTCCAAGAATACTTGACTGCTTGGTCGGCAAACTCTGGTTTATTCAGATCCGCAGAGATTTTCTTAGCCTCAAGGTAAAACTTAACCCGCCTGCCTATGTAGAACCCGTAATCCACTCTATCGCCAGAGATAGTCTCTTCGGCCGTAACCTCGTTCTTATCCAAAACACTCCATCCCAAAGCCTCAAAAAGTGGCAAAATGAAGTCCTTCTTTGTTTCCTCCTCACTATACGAGCGGAGTTTGCCAGTGGCTTTGGCCACCTCATACTTCCCTACCAATTCAGCCACTTTAACCTTGGCTTCTTCTTTAGTACCCATGAAGCTGATTGTAGCGCGAAAGAGGCCGAAAATCGAGTGGATTGATAACTCTTATGGATCCTCTATATAAAAGCGAAGAGCTGTTGATATCCTCAACAGCTCTTCAGAAAAGGTATGGTTACAAGATATGCCATTAGGCACACTCCCTATTTCAACCCCTTTCGAGGTATCTATACTTTAACACACTGTCAAGAAAAAATAAATGATGCTGTGGATTAGTCTTTTAGCGCTTAAAAAACTCATATGGTGGTTTTCCATTTTTGTATTTTTCAGCTCTTTTACCGTTGACAGCAAAAGATGATATAAGGTTCCACTTATCTCCAAGTTTTCTGCAAATCACTACGTGCGGGAGCTTAGCCCTCGTGAGAAAGAACAATGTGTTTTTTGTCTGTGTGTCAGTGAGAATTACCCTCTCGTCTGGGTTCATCAAGATATATTTAGCCCAGAGTATCCTCTGAGCTCTTACTCGCTGAAATATGCCTCCGTTCCCACCACAACATATGTGTTTCGCTGTCTTTTCAAGATATTTGCAAAATATGACAAAGCCGTCAGGTGTCGTTATTTCGTTTTTGTACGCAGTACAAAAATCCTGAATATATTGTTCCTCCGTGTCCCTAAAGAGAGTGGTAAGCCCATCTATATCTGACATAAATTAGTCGCGTTTACTCAAATCTATGCAGAATATGTTGAACTTGTCCTCCCAAAACGATGATCCGAAGTTAAGATCCTTCTTTTTAATAGACTTAGAAATTATTTTTGTCAACTTCTGTTTTGCCTCACCTCCGTCTGGGGTATTGCGTGAGAACGAAACTGCGCCAGAGAGCACATCCGCAACCTGTATAAAAACGTTTTCGTGAGACTGGTAGGCTTGAATATGTTTAATACCACGACTAAACATACCCAAAAACTCACCGAGGCGACGCACGCTGTTCTTATTTTTCGATGGTCTGAAATCAAGAAAGATGTAGTACGCATCTTCTTTCAAGCGACGTTTCAAAAGTTGGTAGTAAAACTTGTAGAATGCCAACTCCTTGTCTTGCTGGTGGTACTTCTCATAATTCACCTGTGACTTGTCAATTACGATGCAACGGAATGTAACCTTCGTTCCATCCATTGAAAACAGATAGCTGAAAAGTTCCTCGTAGAAGGGTAGTACTTTGTTGGAAGTCTTGACCCATTTTAGCTCCCCGTTCACTCCGTGCTTCTGGCGTATTTCCTTTATCTTCTCCTTTATTTCAGGGACGATGGAACGCTCAATAAACAAAGCCCCGATGACCATCATTATACTTTTAGGGTTGTCTATACTGCTTTCGTCGCAGTAAATGTTGAACTTTTTAGAAATATTCTCATCCATTGTTATTTCACAAATTGTCTTAGGAGTTCGATCCCGTTCTCAAATTTTGTATAGTACTTTGTCAGTATATCCTCGTCTGCATAATACTTAACTATTGCCCCATAAAAATCATCTTCTGGGATAGAGGTATCTCCACTTTTGAAAGCTTCAATCACGAATGACCAAAAACGTTCGTCGTCCGATGGATGACTAACACCCCAGTTGTTGTTTGATGCCCACAAATCAAGTTTCTCAAGTACACTTGTTTTCATATATCAGCGTGGATTAGCTACTAATATAATCTAGCCTTTTGTGTCCAAGTACCACGTCCCGCCTCATCTCATAGAGATTTTAGCACTTTTTATTCAGTATTTACAGCAACCCAAAATCGAGTGGGATTGCATAAGTGGGTGAAAATATGTAGACTCACGTGCATGGATATCAAAGATGTCAAAATCAATAAACTGAACGAGACGGAGATAGAGATCACGGGCGAGATCACCCGGGAAACGTTTGAGAAGTATCGTGAGGAATCGGAGAAGTACCTAGGCGCAAGTCTTAATCTCGATGGTTTCCGCAAGGGTCATGTGCCGGTGAGTGTGATGAAGGAGCGTCTGGGTCCCATGGTTATCCTCGAGGAGATGGCCGAGCGGGCTCTGCGCGAAATTTATCCAAATATAATAATGGAGAATAAGATCGAGGCTATTGATAGGCCACACATCTCCATCACCAAGATCGCAGAGGGTTCCCCTCTGGGTTACAAAATCCGCCAAACAATCCTGCCGATATTTGATCTGCCGGAATACAAGAAGATTGCCAAAGAAGTTAACAAGAAACTGGATAGCGAGGATAAGGGAAACGCTGTGACAGATGAAGAGTTAAATAAAGTTGTTGAGGATATAACCAAAGCACGCAAGGAGAGCAACTCGGAGAAGGGCGATCTTACTGATGAAGAGAAGAGTAATGTGCGGGCTAATATGCAACAAGACAAAGATTTGCGGGCACGTGACAAGCGACGTATGGCTATTGTGGACGGCCTGCTCGCGGATACTAAAATTATTGTGCCGAGTGTACTAATCGAGAAGCAGATGGACAGATTCATGAACGAAATGAAAGGCAATCTTGAGAACATGCGCCTCTCGTGGGAAGATTACCTGAAACACACCAAGAAGACAGAGGCCGAGGTCCGTGAAGGTGGTCGCTCTGATGCCGAGAAACGGGTCAAAACCGAACTCCTACTGGCCGAACTTGCCAAGGCCGAGAAGATCGAACCAGACGAAGCCGAACTGGAAAAAGAAGTGGCTAACATCTTAAGTCAACACAAGAATGCCGATCCGGAAGGTGTCCGCGATTACGTAGCGGGCATCATGCGCAACACCAAGGTGTTTGAATTATTGGAAAATTTAAAATAGAATAAAGATATGCTTATCCCAACAGTTATCGAGAAGTCACAATTTGGTGAGCGCGCTTATGATATCTACTCGCGCTTACTCAATGATCGCATTATTATGCTAGCTGGCCCAATTGATGATCATATCGCCAATGTCATCATCGCCCAACTACTCTTCCTTGAGAGTCAGGATCCCAAGAAGGATATATCCCTATACATCAACTCGCCCGGTGGCTCGGTCACTTCCGCCCTTGCTATCTACGACACCATGAATCACGTCAAGCCGGACGTGGCCACCATCTGCGTAGGCATGGCTGCCTCTGCCGCCTCGCTCTTACTCTCATCCGGGGCCAAGGGTAAGCGCTATGTGCTCCCCAACGCCGAGGTCATGATCCATCAAGTGATGGGCGGGACCGAGGGCCAAGCCTCCGATATCGAGATCCACGCCAAGCACATACTCAAGACCAAAGAAAACCTCAATCGCATCTTGGCCAAGAACACCGGCAAGCCTATTACCCAAATTGAAAAAGACTCTGATCGCGATAACTACATGTCCGCCGACGAAGCCAAGAAGTACGGTATCATCGACGAAATCTACGTTCCTAAGAAGTCCAAATAGTAACGAAACGATTTGCGACCCGGCCACTTCTTGAGTGACCGGGTCGCTTGTTGTTAGATCGCGTCTGGTTGGTTTGGCGTCCGGCCACCAGTGCGATCGTTGTGTTCCTTCCACGCCTTGCCGATTGAGTCGACCCTCTCCGCCAATAAGGCCGCATCATTCCCCATACGCCCTGGCATGCTACGAAGGATCAAGTAGATGCCGAACTCGCAGTCAGAGAGCCGTGCCTTCTTGCGACACTCACTCTCCAAGTGTTGCCGAATGTTCAGTATAACTGAAGCAAACTTATCAGCCTGGTCGAAGAGTGCCTTTCTAGCCTTCTCCTCTTCCGCGAGTTTGGTCGCAGTTTCTTCCAGCCCCTGCTCCGCCACAAGTCGGCTTGACTGCTGGTCAGCAAATTGCTGTCTTGCTTCGCCGAGTTCGTTGTGTAGTTCGGCGTTTTCCTTGCGGAGTTTGTCGAGTTCCTCTCCCCTGTCAAAGACCCTTTGAACGACTTGCACGAACGCTTCCAACTTCTCGACGCGCTCAAGCAGTTGGGCATAGCTCAAATCTGCGTTTTCCATTGTTCTCTCCTAAATGCCCCGCTTTATGCGGAGGTTAGAAGGCCCGCCCGTACCGAACGCCAGCCCGACATGAATGTCATTCTGGCGGGGTACGTTCGGGCGGGGCTGTGGCTGTTCCCCACCCGCTAGTCCGCATTATTGCGGAGTGCCCGGCAGGTTAAAAGCCAGCGCGAGTGCTACCTATCTCCAAACCTACTCCTACCATCTACTTGCGTCAATAGTCAAAATCATATAATATGAATATATGAAAATACAAGAAAGGCCAAGAATGTTCGTGAAACTGGGTTCTAACCGGCAGATTGTAATACCGAAGAAGATCTGCGACGAACTTGGCCTCAAACCTGGTGATTATTTGTCTGTGGAAATACAAGGAAAGAATATTGTCTATACGCCTTTGCTTCTAATTCCCAAGAATTATGGCAGATAACAACGACGACACTTATCTCCTCCACTCCATAATCAAGCATCAAAAGTAAACGATTCGCGGTCGGGTACCCTTTGGGTTCCCGACCGCTTGTTGCTTATCTGTTAGATCTCCGGAAGTGCCTCCTCTGGCTTGGTGTTGAACTCCTCGAGATCCTCTGCCTTGCCACCGAGAGATTCGTAGATCTCGGCTAGATCACCAGCCTCCTCAAGGTGTCCGCCTTGCACGGCAAGCTCGATGGCTTGCTTGAGTATGCGAGCTGTACCCTCGGCGTACGGCGAGACATTGCGCAGCCCGCCGACTTTAGTGCGCTTCGCTGCGAAGTGGTGCGCCAGATACTTGGCCACTCGATGCAAGCCGAGCAAGATGTAACCCGCCACGCGGATTTCCTCCGCCTGTGCCAGGAGTTGTGCCTCAAGTTCATTCGCTCGTCTTCGGAGTTTACTAACCTGCGGATAATCGAGAATACCATCCCAACCATCCTTGATCTCTGTCAGAAACTCGAGTGGGAGAAGCGGGCTACGGCACACAAACCTGTAATCCATAGTGCGCCTCGTAACGTGAACCAAGGCGAACCAACCCGTAGTAGGCGTTTCTCCCCAAAGATCCCACTTCTGCTCTCCTGCGCGCCAAGTGTAGATCTCTGCCTCTCGACGACTGCCAGGCCAGATCCTGAACACCTTCCCACCATCGGGGATATCGTAGAGTCCGGGCCAACAAAGAGTGCTCTCGCCTGCATTTACCTTGTGGAGATGTGAACGCTCCTTCTCGTCGGTGAATGTAACATACCCGCCATAAAACCCATTATACTCGACAACCCAGGCACACGCAGCAACAATACAGAACATCATTCCAAAGGGAACAGCAAATAGCCTAGTCCCAAACGTAGTGAATGCGACACAGCTACCTGCCATAAGGAGAGAAACAACTGTCAATACCCACTTAAGTGCTTTCGTCGCACTTATCGCTTCTTTGCCAGTCGGCGGGTTCGTCTCGCAAGTAGAGCAATGCCGTGTGCCATCTAGCATTACTTCGCCCGCGTACACAGCCGGGCAGACGCAGGTATCCCAGGCTTTGTTCTTACACATACTGCCTCCGATCCCCCAGACTGTGGGGCAAGGGAAGGCGCGAGGGTAAGCGAGCTTAGGCGACGAGGCACTATTGCCAGGCCGTCCTTGCCATACTCACCCAGGCTGATAATGGGTACTTCTTGCTACAGACTAGACTTTTATGCACATTTGTCAAATATTTGGCAAGGAGGCAGAGAGGTGCTAATATAAAGATGTAACATTAATCATTAGCATAACCTCTTATATTTGATTTTTGCCATGAAATACAAGGCTAATACACCGAAGCGAGGGAGTCCCGATTCCGTTTACGGAATCGAGGATCCTCGATTTGATAAATCAAATCGGGAGGTCTAGTACACATTATGAATCTAACACTCATCACACTCGCCATCGTAGGCGGGGGTCTTCTTGTAGCAGGTGGAATCGTTGGTTATTTCTTACGAGTGCTTATCTTGCTTGGCAAGAAGGGCTCGATGGAGCTCACAATCAAGCAGAAGATGCTCGATGCCGACAAGGAAGCCGGACGCGTAGTCCTTGATGCCGAAAACAAGTCTACAAGGATATTGGAAGAGGCTAAGAAACAGATGTCCGAAAAGGAGAGTCAATTACACAAGGTGGAAGAGCGTCTTCTGAAAAAGGATGAGACCTTGGACAAGCGCCAAGGAGACTTAGACAAAGAGGTGGAAGCACTTAAGGCCAAGATAACGGAAATTAAGGATATCAAGGATCGAGTTGAGAAGAGTAAGGAGGAGGCAGAGATGAAGCTGGCCACGATCGCCGGACTCAGTCGCGAAGAGGCTAAGGCAGAATTGATACGTGCAGTGGAGGAGAAGAGTGAGGAAGATATTATGGTCAGGATGCAGAAGCTTGAGATAGGCGCAGAGGAAAAGTTAGACAGACGTGCCAAAGATATCCTAGCCACCGTAATCCAGCGCGTAGCCAACGGCAACGCAAGCGATGTGATGTCGACTACCGTACCCATACCTTCGGATGAGATTAAGGGTAAGATTATTGGCAAGGAGGGGCGCAATATCCGCGCCTTCGAGCGAGCCTCGGGGGTTGAAGTGCTTATTGATGACACCCCCGGCTCGATTGTCCTCTCCTCGTTCGACCCGGTGCGCAGACAGATTGCTCGAGTGGCTCTTGAGAACTTAATCAAGGATGGTCGCATTCAGCCTGCTCGCATCGAAGAGACTATAGACAAAGCTAAGAAGGATGTAGACAAGATAATGAAGGAGAAGGCAGAGGCCGCTCTTGTAGAGACAGGCATCTTCAACATTGATCCACGACTAGTTATTATTCTCGGACGACTCCACTTCCGCACCAGCTTCGGTCAGAATGTCTTACAACACTCCACGGAGATGGCTCATATCTCAGGGATGCTTGCTGAGGAACTCGGAGCAGATGTGACTGTGGCTAAGGCTGGCGCACTCTTGCATGATATCGGTAAGGCCGTGGATCATGAGGTCCAAGGCACGCATGTGGAGATCGGCCGGAAAATCTTACAGAAGTTCGGCGTTGACCCTCGTATTGTCCAAGCCATGCAGAGCCACCACGAGGAATATCCCTACGAGACCCTCGAATCAATCATTGTCCAGACGGCCGATGCCATCTCGGGTGGCAGACCTGGCGCAAGACGAGACAGTGTGGAGAACTACCTTAAGCGCCTCCAAGACCTCGAGGCTTTGGCTTCTGCTTTCCCTGGTGTAGAAAAGAGCTACGCAATTTCGGCTGGTCGCGAGATCCGCGTCTTCGTCAATCCCAAGGAAATAAGCGATCTCGACGCTCTCAAGATTGCCCAGGACATGGCCCGCAAGATCGAGGCCGAACTGCGCTACCCGGGCGAAATCAAAGTCTGCGTCATAAGAGAGAATCGCGTCATAGAACACGCGAGGTAAAGGTACTAGCGCTTGCGATATGTGGTGCTTGTCCGCCTTTCTATTTCGTAAACGTAAAATGTGCGTGTTTCAGTGCTTATCTCGAACTTGATGCGGTAACTCCCTGCCCTTTTTCGCCACGCTCTACCTCCCAACTTCTGGATATCACCGGAGTATGGGTTAACCGAAGTTTCCTCGATTGCGTCAAGAATACTGGAAGCGTCATTTTTGGGTATGCTCGAAAGAAACTTTTTAGACGCTGGATTTACGTGGTATGCCCAGCTCATGGCGAATCTGATCTATTGTGTAATATTTACCTTCTTTAAATTCCTTACGCGCTTTCTCGAGTTTTGCTTGCTCCTTCTTGGTCATAGGCACTTCTTCCCAACCCTTTGGCACAAGGCCTACCATTTTATACTTACCTTCTAAGTATGCTCTGGATGCAGATTGAAGAATATCCGAGTAGGTATAACCCTCACGTTTGGCCTTTAGTTGGACCTTCCTTTTTATTACTGGGTCAATTTTGAACATCACTTGTGTAGTCATATATACAAAGTATATACCCATCACTTATCCCTGTCAACAAACCAATTGGGCTGTGAATAAACCACCGGCCCGATCTATCGCTAGACCGAGCCCGCTTCCGTTGTTTCATTTTCAACAGAAAGCCTTACTTAGGGGTCTGAACCCTAAGTATGAACCCGAAGTGCGTTTGAGGGAAATCTCTTGAGGGAGTCGACCACCTCCCACTCCTCGACAGGGAAGTGTTCCTTCCCCCGTCTCTCGTTGAGCTCGTATCGGATCTGGTGGGACGTGACAGGCCGCGAATCCTTACTCCTTAGTCGGCTCAGGGCCTGCTGGACTTCTTCGATAGTTACTTCCTTCTCCCGCATCGTAACCTCCTTCGTTGCCTCGATGAGCGCGCGACAGTATTGTCGTGAGCCCAATAGAGAGGCTCACTCGAAGCATTGAGTGAGCCGGAAGGAGAGAACGGGTGCTAGATTTTCACGCACTTTCCGAGGGGCGGGAACCCACACTGTAGTGGTTGTGTTCCCTAGTAAGGATCACGGACCGACGCTAATTCTCCAGAGCATTCTCAAGCTTCCAATCATTAGAATGCCACAAAGAGATCTATCAAGCAATTTTTCATTTGTAAATTAGTATATATTTGCGTAAATAGATTGTATTTGCTATACTAATACTATATAATTAGCTTATATATTATGACTATAAATGAGCGCTTGCTGGGGTTGGGATTAAGCAAAAGCGAGGCGAGTATTTACTTATACTTGGTAGAAAATGGCATATCAACACCGCCGCAAATTGCCAAGAACACCAAGATAGCTATCACAAATTGCTATCCCATATTAAGAGCGCTCAAGGATAAGAAGTTGGTGGAGGAGACACGTAGAGGTAAGCGCAAGAGCTATGTGGCAAGTGACCCGGATTCTTTGCTCTCGCTACTTGAGAAGCGACGTTTAAGCGCCGAGGAGCTGGTACCCGATCTGCGTGCACTATACACGCGCCAGAAGAACAAGCCCAAGATCAAGTTCTATGACGGTTGGGAACAGGTTAAGGAGATCTACCTGCAATCGCTGGAATCCGAAGAACTCTGGGCCTCGGGATCTATTGAGGATATTGAGAGGATTGACCCTAAGTTCTGGATCTATTTCCAAAAAGAGGTAAAGAGGCGCCAGCAGTTTGTATACGATCTATTGCCTGCCTCGGCCAAGGAGGGCGCGGCCCGTGAGGCTATAGAGCGCATGGGCATCTTCTACAAACCAGCTTACCTACCGCGACGTTACGAGAGCCTACCCATCGACATTATGGTCTGGAACGACAACGTAGCCCTCATATCGCTCGAGGAGCCAATCATTGGCACGGTCATAACAGGTGGCTACTTCGCCAAAGTCTTCAGGATATTGCTCGAGGTGGCAAGACCAGAGGAGAGAGTTTAACCGTTGTACTGATGCAAGATTGAGGCAATAAGGGTCTGATAAGGCAGGCCCTTTTCGACTGCTCTAGTCCTTAGTTTATGCAAGTCCCATTCCGATATACGAATGTTTATATTCTTATTGCGAAGCAGAGTATTACGGGCTGCCTGTCTTGCCTTTTCCATTTCCTCCTTTACATTTGGCACACTCTTGGGCCACTTTTTATCAAGCGCCTTGAGCAATTCCTTCTCTTCCTTATCTAGTTTATAATTTTTGGTCATGCTATTTTAATTTTTTATCTACTAAATACCTTTTTGTGGCAGTACGACTTGCAATTACTGTTTTCAGGAAAATCTTTTCCTCATTCACGACAAATGGCACAACATAAGCATAATTCCTTATACTAACCACATATATTCTCTGATGTGGATATTTTTTTGTATTTGGATGTGGTATCTCGTCAAGCAAACGATCGCTATTAATAGCTACAACAACATCCTCAAAGCTGACGTTTCGTTCTCTTTTAAGCCATTCATTTTTCTCAAGATTCCACCTTAATTCTCTCATTGAGGATGATTGTATATGACTTAGGTATACGTTGTCAATATACCGCCTGTGCAAAAGGTTTACATGCCCGAGCGTTTCCGCCCGGGCATGATTGAGTCCACACTTCAACCCCAGAAGCGGACAAAGCGCGTCTTGCAAACCACCTCGGCCGTGTCACGGTCCATCTGCTCGGCCAGCTCGCGAGCCTTCTCGTAAGGCAAAGGTACGCTTGGGTCGCGCGGTTTGGCCAGATCTTCTTTGAGCCTGGCTATGGCTCGCTCCACTCGTGCCCGCACCACTTCCGGATCTTCCTCTTCCTTAGTCAACATGACCACCTCCAACATAAGTATATCAAATTTAAGCCTAAAATCGTTATTCACACCCTAACCGTGGCTTACTTGCGTGCTATACGGCAGAGAGTATAATGGTAACCAAGGGGGATTTATAAGCATAACTAACACGAATGGCAAATAAAGCAGACTTGATAGATGTTCTACACCAAACACTCGGTGGCACGCGCGTAGCTGCGGAGCAAGGTGTGGAATCTCTTATTAGCGCCATAACTAATTACTTGAAGAGTGGTGACGAGGTCTCTATTGCGGGCCTTGGTATCTTCTCAGTCAAGCAAAGAAAGAGTCGTACAGCACGTAATCCTCGTACCGGCGAAAGCATCACTGTCCCGGCCATGACAGTGCCTAAGTTCCGTGCAGCCAAGGCTCTCAAAGAAGCTGTTAAGTAGGTCGTCCCAACTGACCCAAGAAAAAGGCTAGCCCCGAGGTTAGTTTTTTTCTTTTGTAAGTTTTGTTTGTTTCGACTTTAAGTTTATACTTAATGATGTGATTACATTCATAACATTGGTACTCCTGTCACTCACCATCGGATTCGCTTTCAAGATCAAGCGCTTGGCTCGTTCCGGCCAGTTCCTCTCCAACCAATTCGACGAGACCACTCTTGTGCTTGAGAGCCTGCACGATGGGCTGATAGAGCTTGATAGCGCTCTCGTCCCTATACGGGTTAACACCGCAGTGGAACGAATGTTGGGTGTTGAGGCAAGCATGATAGTCAACCGAACAATTGATAAAGGCCAAACCACAAACAGTGTTATTGATAAGACGCTTGCTACCATCATATTTCCGCCCAAGGAAAATGAGGAAAGTTATGATGTATTTATCAGTGCCCCAAGGGAGCTTAAACTACGAATCTTTACTGTCCCCAAGACTAACCCCGAGACTAGGGTGATTACCGGATACATCAAGATTCTACGGGACGTTACGATCGAAACGATAGTCGAGCAACACAAGAATGATCTCATATCCATTGTCTCCCACCAACTACTCACCCCCCTAACTGGGATGAAGTGGATTTTCAAAAGTATCCTGGCTGGCGACATGGGGTCTGTGCCAGATAAACAAGCGGAGATGTTAAGGAAAGCCTGTGACGCCAATGAAAACATGATAGGACTTGTTACCGACATATTGGACACAACCAAGGTTGAACAGGCACGCTTTACTTATAAGATAGTACCCGGGAATATCCTTGATATTCTACGTGAGGTTATTGGCTCAAGAAAAGAAAAGGCTGTTGCTAAGAACATAACCATCGAAGAGAACTTCTCGTTGAAAGAGAAAGTTCTTAAGTATGATGCAGAGCGGATGAACATTGCTCTTTCTAACATCTTTGATAATGCCCTCGATTATTCCCAAAACGGAGGTAAAGTCCAGGTAAATGTCAGCCCATCCGGTAGTGGTGTAGCCATAGCGATTGTTGATCATGGCATAGGCATCCCGGAAAAGGCTAAGGCTAAGATATTCTCCAAGTTCTATCGTGCAGAGAATGCCAAGCGGGTACGCTCATCTGGAACAGGATTAGGCTTATACCTAGCCAAACACATAATAGATGACCATGGAGGCAAGCTTACTGTTGACTCTCTTGAAGGAGAGGGCACCACTATCACCCTTACTCTTCCCTCCGATCTGGGAACAACCAGTATTGGCAATGGCAATGTGGCTAGTATATAATTAGCCTATGCTAAAAATACTCATAGCCGAGGACGACGCAATAATGCGAGAAATCCTCATGAGCAAGCTCATATCTGCGGGCTATAATGCGGTAGGCGCAGAAAGTGGAGACGAGGCCATCACCATGGCATCCACTGAGAAGCCAGACCTAATATTGCTCGATCTCCTCATTCCGGGGAAAAATGGAATTACCGTCATGCGCGAACTTAGTGCTAATACAGAATTGGAGAGTATCCCCATCATAGTAATTTCCAACTCAGATGACGCTGGGGCTATAAAGCAAGCCAAAGAGTTGGGAGCTGAAGACTTTCTTATTAAGGCCATATTCGACTCAAGTGATGTGGTGGAAAAGGTAAATCAAATACTCCAAACGGGTCGGATAAAGAGAGTTAGTAACGTTGACCCAAATAACGTAAAAAACAATAAATCAGTGGAAGAACCAACAACAAACGATCTCTCCAAAGATGTTAGTCAAAATAAGAAACCAGACATGAAAACAATACTTATCGTCGAGGACGACAGATTCTTGCGCGAGATAGCCGTCCAAAAGCTCCAAGCCGAGGGATTTAACATTGCCACTGCCACGGCAGGAAACGAGGCCCTTGATTACCTCAGAGCTAATATCAGGCCCGATGTTGTAATCCTTGATCTTATCCTACCGGGAATGAGCGGATTTGAAGTACTGCAGAATATCAAAACTACCGAAAGCTTGAAATCTATTCCCGTACTTATCCTTTCAAATCTCGGTCAGGAGGAAGATATAGAGAAGGCTAAGAAGCTGGGAGCAGATGATTACTTGGTTAAGGCCAACTTCTCCTTTGCCGAAATTATCAAGAAAATCCGGGCCATAACGGACAAGTAAAAAACTGATGCAAAAAAACATAGTATTCATAGTCGAGGACGACCAGTTCATGCGCAATCTCGAAGCGCAGAAATTGCAGGCTGAGGGCTTCATTGTTTCTACCGCGACCAATGGACACACTGCCCTCACTTTATTAAAGAAAAACCCTGAGGTTGCTCTTATTGTACTGGATCTTGTTTTACCCGAAATGTCAGGTTACGACTTGCTGGAAACAATAAAAAAGGAACCGACTCTGGCACATATACCGGTCCTCATAGTCTCTAACCTTGGCCAAGCTGAGGATGTAGAGCGCGCCATGAAGCTTGGCGCCAAGGACTATATCATTAAAGCCAACGCAACCTTCGCCGAAATCATCAAGAAGATCCACGAAATCATCGGTTAAATATTCCCGAGGTAATGCCTTTAATTACGTCTAATTCTTTCAATAATCGAGTTGATGCGAGTAACAAGTTCGTAGTTTATAGTGCCTGCCCTCGTTGCAACAGATTCGGCTGAGAGACCTTTGCCGATTAGTGTAACAACGTCGTCGAATTTAACTTTTGGCACGTCTGTCACGTCTATGATCATCATATCCATGCAGATTAGACCAACTATTTTACACTTAACGTCACGAACTAGGGCTAAACCGCCCTTTAAGCGGTCGCCCGAGCCACCAAAAGCGGATCTAGGGTAACCGTGCCAGTAACCTATCGGCACAATGGCAAGACGCGAGTCACGCTTGAGACGCTCTGTCAGGTTATAGCCCACCCGTTCACCCTTTTTCACATCTTTGACTTGCGAGATTATAGAGTACCAAGATAGCGCGGTCTTTAACTTGAATTTATTTACTATGGGTAATTTGGGGTCAGAAGTTGGATCAAGCCCGTACATGCCAATACCCACACGCACAAGATCATAACGCGAGCGAGGCAGAAGTAGCGTGGCGGCCGTCCCAGCCATATGTTTAATTACACTTTTGCAAATTGCTCCTTCTATCATTTTTGCCATTTTCTCAAAGCGATCCATTTGTAGATTACAGTAATCTTTGTACTTTTTCTGATCTGCCAACTCGGCCGCGGCGAAGTGAGAGTAAATCCCCTCAACTTCACAACATTTCAACATTTGTAGTAATTTTAAAATGTCGATACAGGCAGGCAATTCGTCCTCCATAATCCCTTGCCGATTCAACCCTGTCTCCAACTTAAGGTGAATGCGCAATGAGCAATTTGAAAGGTGCAAACAATGACGTAATGAATCTAATGATGAAATGGTAATGGAAATGTTCTTCTTAGTCGCCTCAATGAAGCGCTCAGACAAAGTGTAGCCAAGCACCAAGATGGGCTTCCCTATCCCCGCCTTGCGCAACTCCAGCGCCTCGTCAATGTCATCCACACCAAAGTAGTCCACTGCTCCGCCAAGGCTACGCAGTGCAAACACTTTCGCGCACTCCACTAGCCCGTGCCCGTAGGCATTGCTCTTAACCACCGCCATAAGCCACGGCTTTTGCCCTGAGCCTGTCGAAGGGGCCTCAATCACACGCCGAAAAACTCGCGCATTATGTACTAAGGCCTTAGTGTCGATCTCTATCCAAGACCTTGGTCGAGTCATCGCCTGGCAGTATTCGATACCTGCCTCGTGTCAGTAACCTTAAACATGGCCACAGTCTCCTTAATCCACAACCCCCAAAGAAAAAAAGTCCCCACCCCAATAATCAGTACAACTGCCACTAACATATCTATCGGACTTGTTCTCTGCTTCATATTAGACTTTTACAATATTACCCGTGAAGGCCGACCTGACCGAGACTAGGCCACTGCCCTTACACGATTCACCAATAATACTCCCACGGACATCGCTCTTCCTTAAAAACTTAATAACTCTATCTGCCTCGCTTGCCGGGCAGGTCATGATAAAACCGACACCACAGTTGAAAGTTGTATACATAACTCTGTCATCTCTTATTTTAGCAAAAAGATCATTGAAAATCTGATGTGTCTTGTATCGCGTCAAATCTATATCTAGATCGCAACCACTGGCAATATCATGAAGCTTGGCGAAGGCGCCACCAGTGATGTGCATCATGCCGTTAACCTGATACCTCTTGCACACTCCAAGTATGGCACTCGCATAAATGGCCGTAGGAATAACAAAATCTTTCCGCACTCGATCACCCAGGACTTGCCTCACCTTGGTAAATCCGTTCGAGTGCAAGCCACTTGAACGCAAGGCGATAAGTACGTCACCAGACTTGATCCTGTTCTTCTTATTGCTTTCCACAATACCAGTCATTGATATACTCAAGTCCAATCCATCAAGGTTATGGTGAAAGGAATTTTCGCCACCGGTTATAGCAATCTTCCATTTCCGGCATTCGTCAACCAGAGCTTGCAGGATCTTGAAAACCCTAACGTCCTCTACAGGTACAGTGATGTGATTTTGGAGTTTATACGCTCGGGCGCGAACCATGGCCAGATCGTTAAGATTCATTGCAAGCGCATCAAGCACCGCCGACCGGAAGGTCCCCGCTTGCCAGTGGTAAAAGCCTTTCGTACCCAGACCATCGGTGTGATCCACCTTCGTACCGCTTGGCTCCTTCAAAATCAGTGGGTAGAGACCCCGGGCAACTCTCATGCCCGGCACTTGCCACGTTTTTTCGATTTCTCTAAGAATCTTGTGCTTAAATGGTTTGATGGGGTTGTACATAAACTTTTTTGTGCGGGTAGCGAGAATCGAACTCGCGTATACTCCTTGGAAGGGAGTCATTCTTCCACTAAACTATACCCGCATTTTGGTAACGTCCCTAACCCACGAATTAATCTTGTGGAACAGAAACGTCCCAAGACTACTATCCCCTGAACTGTTTACCCCCAAATGAGCAGTACCATACGGCAACTTGCCTCGTTTGACCATCTTTTTATTTTGGCGATTATCGATGCTTGGAGGATGAAACTGCTCTATCGGGATTTTAGTCTCTTTCGACCAATATTTCAATGCTTCATGAACGTTGATATCTGGATATAGATGCAAACGAATTCTGAAGTTTTTCTTTGGAACTTTGCAGACAACATGGAACCACCGAATCATAAAACGAATTATCCCTGAATCAGAGTTCGTTATACGAATAATATTATGACTTTTCGTCCCCTCCCCTATGTATATGCCAAGTCCCAGCATAAACAAATCACGACGATTTAACACACCCAATTCGGCACGCGCCGAAACCGAAGCATCCGTAATGGTTTTAGTTCTTTGCGATGCTTTTACTACACCAGATGCGGCTCTAGCTTTCCCAATACGAGCTAAGACCTTGGAATTTGGCTTATAATCAACACCAGAAAGCCAAAAAGACAACGTGCTTTTGGATACTGGGATCTTTTCCAAGATAAAGGAATACGAAAAGCCCTTCCTGCGCATATCTACAGCTTCTTGTTTAAATGAGCTTTTCATGAACTCTGCACTAGTATTATACCGAAATATAGTTCAGTGTTCAACTAATCGGGCTGCCGGGAATCGGACCCGGATCACAAGACCCCCAGCCTTGCATACTACCACTGTACTACAGCCCGCCTTCGCTACGTTTCGGCGAGACAAGCCCGCCAACTTGGGCATTCTATCTCATATTATGTTAGGATACAAAATACAGAAGGTGGAGCGGGCTTGCCCGCCGTAGCCTTGGCGAAGGCGGGGCGTAGTATACCGGTAGTATACCTGCTTTGGGAGCAGGCGGACCGAGTTCGATTCTCGGCGCCCCGAACGATGATTTTAATATGCAACGAAACCCGTCTTGTGATAGACCCCATGTAAGACTGCCAATATCAACTCAAGCGATGGATAACCCAGCGACTCTGCTCTGGAATAATATTAAAGCTGTGATACACTCCCTTACTATCGATGTGGCATAAGCCAAATTTTGCTAACTATAGTATGTAGCTCTATAGTTATCACGAAGTCTATAATCGTACTGTGAAAAGCAAGAAACCTATACTAATAAGCTTCGGAAAAAAAGTTCGAGAAGAGCGTGACAAACTGGGTCTATCCCAGGAAGTACTGGCAGTGCGAGCAAGGGTTCATAGAACATACATCGGAATGATAGAAAGAGCCGAGAAAAATATCACACTTGAAAATATTGAGAGAATTGCGAACGCACTGGGTATTCCGCTAAACAATCTTATGGATTTAAGAAAGTAACCAAATGATAAAGAAACACAGGAAACATCTCAAATCACGTAAAAGTAATCCATTTAATACTCTATCAAAATACCAAGAGGATACCGCTAAAGCCGCATCAAATATAGTTTGGGAAACTATTTTGAAAAAATATCCTAAATTAGAGTTCAACAATTTTCACTCTCTTGGGATAAACGACCTAGACGCAAACTACGCCCTAGCATACATAAATCGGGGCATGAAAACTGTGGGACTACCAGAAAGGAAAATCACCGAACTACAGGCCTTTGATTCGGCAAGTGGAATTAAACCGGATGGAGGAGTATTTTTTGTGAAATCAAGGAAAGATGGCTTTGATCTTATTGTTGGTGCTCTTGAAGTCAAACATCAAGGTGAATATGACGGCTATACTCCGATAAGTAATTCTGATTGGAAAAAGAGGAAAGGTGACCCTTCAATAGCCAAGGAAAATAGACCCCCACAGGCACAGGGAAATGCTATAGAGAGGTTCGCAAAAAACGCAAACGCAATCAAAACACTTACAAGTTTTTACGGCTACAACCCATATGTCGTCATCTGCGAAGGGTTTGACTTCTTCTTGAAGGAAAACTATGAGATATTCAGGAAACAATCATACTCAAGTCGCTTTAAAGGAAAAGACTCCTCAATCCTAATGAGATTGGTTGCTGGCAATGATTGGTTACCACTTAACAAAATATATGTTGAATGTATTAAGCACGGAGATACGCAAATATGTCCCGCAACAATTTTCGCCCATATGCCGAAATGGACTGCGCTGGAAATCGCAAATATCCTCTTGGAAGTAATTGATAGATCTCTTGATCATTTGCGCAAAATTGGTGAGATATAGAAAATCTATCGTTTCTCCAAAATCCAGAGTAGCTCTCTCACCTTTATATCCCTGCCATGCAGATTTCGAGATCCGCGATATGTGTTATATTCTTGCTCCATAAGTTCCCACTCACCATGTGAAGATAGGATCTCTTTGAAATTTTCTATCGGGATTATACCCTCGTCATTATAGGAAATTGCAATAAATCTCGCATTAGTATCACCTAGGAGTTGACTCATGGCTTTTTCCGCTTCATTTCTTTTATTGTACGCGGACCTATTCCAATCTCTTGCTATACCACTTACTCCATCTTGTATCTCAACTTCTCTTCCCTCATTAATTATGTTCAACATGAAATAGTTCGAGCCATATGGATGCTGGTTATATGGCGGGTCATAATAGACAAAATCAAACTCAGGAAGTTGTTTATCGCGTACCAGGATATTCGTATCACTTTTATGCACAAAAATTGGTGTCTCAAAGTCTGAAAAAATTGGAGTATCCAGCGTAATTTCTTTCTTAATTCTTGCTAAAGCATTCTCGCCATTCCCACCAAAATGACCATTGCCATTTTTTTTGTGAAAACCCTTGAATATCCCCGATGTATTTGTATGCACCGATGCTTTAATCAACAAGGCCGCTAAGCAAAAATGCTTATATTCATTGGGTAGTTCATCAATAAGTTTTCTGATATTATCAATTATTTTTGCGTTTGTATTCGTATAAAAAACTCTCTCCCCAGGTTTAACATTGGAATCTTCTTTGGGCGCGTAATTCTGCTCTATAAATCCTACTCCACGTGATTTTACATTGAGTTTATTTTTATTTAGCCATTGGATATACTGCTCCAATTGATATAGATCTACTTCTGAACGATTAGCTAAATAAGCTTTGTTGAGAGTTTCTGAATAATCCTCGATATCGTTAACATGTAACTCGCTTGCAAAAGATTTTAGCAATCGTGATGTGGCTCCACTACCAGCAAAACCATCCAGAATAACTAACTTTCTCTTCCCTATGCGTTCACGAATATCTGAAAAGTTTTTATACAGAAAAGGAAGCAATCGTCGCTTATTACCAATATATGTAATCAAATGAGAACTAAAAAATTCACTCCTTAAATCCAAATTGTCAGTAGGATCTTTAGAAAATAAACTGATTTTAAATTGAGGGGCTAGTAAATGCATTTTTATTGATAACTATAGTATACACGAACAAGAACACGTCTCCAAGTGAATATACATGGGGGATAATGCCAGTTCCTAGATTTTCCCGATGGTGGTGGGAGGATATACAGTCTTAGGGTCAACCTGTTTGTGAATATGTCCTGATTTGGTCAATACCGGGAATTCTGAAGTAAGCACCTCCAAACAGAAGAGGGCTAGGGCTGATCCTGCTATTGCTACATTACGGAAGAGAACATTGAAGTACTGCAAGTTGGGTATTGTTATAGCACAGAGAATAAAGAAAGAGAGGAAGGCCGGCCATCTGCCCAATTTGCCGAAAAGGAGTATCAGAGCAAGTATGATCTCAGCGATACCAAAGATAGGCAAGAATCTCTCCACCGGCACCAGGTTGCTCATCCACTCTGGTACATACTTAAGGAAATTCTCCGGACTGAAGTGAATCTCTACCGCCGCGTAGATGAACACAAAGGCAAGGCCGAGACGCAGGAAAAATTTCGTAAACTTGATTAACTTAATGCTTCCCATTACAGCACAATTTTTACTCCCCACTCTGACAAGATGCCAGCACTTAACATAAATAATACCAGATAGTACCCCGTGTTAACAATGAAATAATTCCATGTCTTGCGTTCCCATAGCATTGGCCCGAGCATCGATGGCACAATAAAGCCGATCCAGATCCAAAACCCGAGCTGGACTCCCTGCCAGAAGGTCACAAGCTGGGTTATTCCAACAAGATGGGCCATTACATAAGCTCCAAGCAATGAGGCCAAGAAGGTGATGGCATACTTCTTGTTAATACTCTTCTTATCAATATCAGAACCGCCCATGGTCATACCCGTTGCCGCCATCCACGTTTTACCGAAGCCCTTGGGCGAATACCAGAATGCTCCAAGCATCACACTCACAAACCCAACCAGTAGCACCATCCAATAATTAATTTCTATATTCATAAAATGATACTTACCAATAACCCACTTATTATACTCTCTTAAATGCATCCTGGACAAACAACAAGAGCTCCCACTTGAGAGCTCTTGCTTGGGAACGAAACGTAAACTTCAAACTAAACCCCGCTAATACCGATAGTGACAGTCGTATCAACACCTTCCGTGGATGGTGCTATGTACATACCAAGATTACGAGTATCCTTGGTGGCGCCAAGAGTCGTCATGCCACTTACATTTGCCTCGCCCTCAATCTTCCAACCGCTTGCCACAAGTTGCGTTTTATAGAAGGTAAGGATCGCATCAGCAGTATCCTTGGTGGTGAATACTATTGCCGAACCAGCCTCGCCCGTGGAAGGATTGGAAGTGCCTGAATACTGCAAGCTTGCGCCAGCATAGGTCGGTACATCGCTTGGCCAATTGGCAGGCATAGTGGTAGCTGGCCCAACAGACACACTTCCGTCTTGACTGGAAACAGCTGCTGCTCCACCTCGTTGGGCATCAGGTAGAGGAAGGTCTGATGTGTTACCTCTCATGATCAACCACCCAACCAGAGCCAGCACAATAATTGCAACTATCACATACAAGTTCTTACTCTGTCCCCCCTCACTTTTATTCTCGTCCATGATACTTATATAAATTATTCTACTAATATTTCCCTGTATATTACAGTTTGTATATCAAATAACAACCCCCACAAAGTTGTACCTGTGAGTAATAAAAAGGCCCGAACAGCCAAGTTAGACCAGGCCTGAGATACCTCTGCTTGTTTTATTTGCCTCTTTCAGTAAATTATCTTTTTGTCTCCCCAATGCCTTTATTTGACTTCCGATCGTGCTCCCCATAGTGCCTTGTCCTCGCTTTATATTACCTTTAGCTACGCTTATTTTTCTATTAAGTTCCTCCAGTTGCATTTCTAGAACAGACTTCTTATCATGTGGTACCCCAATTTCAGCAACAGGCTGTTTCGGTACTTCTGGAGCAAGATTATCGAACATGGTATCAACATCTTCCTCTGTTATTACTGGAATTTCTATTTCATTTTCGTCTAAGTTTGGTGCTCCTTCGATCATAGGTTTAAGTGTATCACTATTTACTATATTTGTCAATATCGCTTATTCACACATAGAATAACCTGTGTATTATAACTCAACATCGTCCAGGAAACGAACTCGGGCATTACGGATATCGTAATCGAGTTCGATAGTGATAATGTCCACTTGCCAGTCGGCTTCGTCGTCCACCTTACGCTCGGAGAGGTAGATCTGGATAGCCCTTGAAAGGCGCTTGAGTTTCCAAGGATGAACGTTATCCAAGGCATCATAGTCATCGTCGCGACTGTGGGCAAGGGATCTGGTAACGGACTTAACTTCGACGAAATGAAGGGTGCCGTCCTTAGTAGCAACGATATCTATCTCACCGAATTTCTTCCAATAATTACGTTCAATGATCTTATAACCCTTTGAGATAAGCCATCTACAGGCTGTATCCTCGCCTGTTTTGCCCACTTCAGCCCTATTTGGCCTATCAGTCATGGCTTTTACACTGTCTTATCATTGTCTATATTCTAAGCCATTTTTGACTTAATTGGATGTCCGTTATCCACTCTATCCACATGTTTATCCCCAGTTATTAACTGCTTCATATGCCCCCACGAGGAGTCGAACCTCGGTCACAAGCTTCGGAAGCTTGCATCCTATCCATTGAACGACAGGGGCTAACTGAATCTATGTGCGGGCACCGGGAATCGAACCCGGATTTCAACCTTGGCAAGGTCGTATTTTACCACTAAATTATGCCCGCCTACGCTTCGCTTCGACGAGGCAAGCCCGCCAAAAGTTGCTTAGGTTGTGTTAGTATAATGAATGTTGAGCAATTTATCAATAAAGCACAATGCTCCCGTGGTGAAATGGATATCACAAATGCCTTCGAAGCATTCGTTCCAGGTTCGAGTCCTGGCGGGAGCACTATTTTGATTATGAATCTTAAGACAAAAATACCCCCAGAAATCTCTGCTATCTCAAATAAACTTTCTGAGGCTGGCTATGAGGCGTACCTTGTGGGCGGTTGTACTCGCGACCTCATAATAGGCCGTAAGCCCAAGGATTGGGACATCACCACCAATGCCAAGCCGGAACAGATTGTAGAGGTATTCGGCTCGGATGAAACGTTCTATGAGAACGACTTCGGCACCGTAACAGTTAAGTGTGAGGATGCAACAGATCCCACATATCGAAACGTGGAGATCACCCCTTACAGGAGAGAGGGCAAGTACAGTGACAAGCGCAGGCCAGATTCTGTAGAGTTTAGCGATAAGTTGGAAGATGACCTCCTCAGGCGTGACTTCACCATCAACGCCATTGCCTATGATCCTATAAAGGACAATCTGGTGGATCCGTATCAAGGACAAGATGATATTAAGGACAAATTAGTCAGAGCCGTAGGTAATCCCATTGATAGATTCGAGGAGGATACCCTGCGCTTGATACGGGCCGTGAGGATAGCCACAGAGCTCGACTTCGCTATTGAATCGGCTACAGCATCAGCTATCTTAGCCATTTCGCCCGCCTTGGGCGGGATTGCCAAAGAAAGAATCCAAACAGAGTTCACTCGGATCATTATGTCCGATAGACCTCTTGTCGGCATTGTAATGTGTCAGCGCTTGGGCCTACTTGCTCATATTATGCCCGAACTTATGGATGGTATTGATTGTGGCCAGAATGGTGATCACATCTACGATGTTTGGGAACACAATCTCCGTGCCGTCCAACATTCGGCCGATCGTGCTTGGCCTCTAAATGTGCGTCTTGGTGCCCTCTTGCACGATGTGGGCAAGCCCGCCACTCGTCGTCATAGTGATGAGAAGAATGATTGGACCTTTTACGGCCACGACGTTGTAGGCTCGCGCATGGCTAAGCGCATGCTAGAGAAGCTCAAGTATTCAAATGAAATTGTGGAGAAAGTGGAGAAACTGGTCCGCCGACACCTCTTCTTCTCTGACATAGACAAGATCACCCTCTCGGCTGTACGCCGCATCGTCTCTAACGTGGGACATGATCTCGTCTGGGATCTTATGAATGTCCGCGCCTGCGATAGGATAGGCATGGGTAGACCTAAAGAGAAGCCTTATCGTCTACGTAAATACGAAAGTATGGTAGAGGAAGCCTCCCGTTCTCCCGTGTCCGTCCAAATGCTCAAGATTGACGGTAACAGAATAATGGAGATTGGCAAAGAAGCCGGGCTTAGCCACGCCGAAGCCTCTCGAGCGAAGGCGGGGCCATGGATTGGCTGGATACTCCATGCCTTGCTTGAAGAAGTACTCGACGACCCCTCCCTCAATACTCCCGAATTTCTTGAATCTGAAGCTAAAAAACTAGCTTCCCTACCAGATCCTGAATTAAAAGCTCTTGGCCAAGCCGGCAAGGAAGCCCGTGACGAAGTCGAACAATCCGAACTCACCACAATCCGCAACAAGTACGGGGTGAAGTAAAAAGGTAAAAATAAAACACCCGACACGCGCTACTTTGCGTGTCGGGATGTTGCTTTGGAACGTGGTCCGTTGTTCGCCCGCAGTAATTGGCGGGTAATGCTCCCAATCCCAATCTTCGAGGTACTACCCACAGGTGTTCCCGCAGAACCAAGCCCGTTCGTCGTTTAGCTGCAGCTAAACGCGAGCCGAGTTCCGTAAAACTCTTTAAATCATCGTTGTTGCGTACTAGACGCCAGCGATTCGACCCAAACCCGCCTGCGAAATCCTTGCGAGTGGGATGGCGGCCAACGTCCGGAGCAAGTATAGCAAACCTGCGGGATTTGTCAAGCAATTTTAATCTCAATCTCAATTTCGTAATGCTTAATATCTAAAATATGGCTCAAAAAATAGATAATTTCTGGAATAGTTGACAGTAAACTATCACCTATGATACAATAAAGCAATGCGAACAGATACGAGAGAGAGGATACTGGATTATCTAAGGACAAGAGATAAGACTCGGGTTGTTGACCTGGTAGAGCATCTTGCGATAAGCAAACAAGCTCTGCATAAACACCTCGCCTCTCTCATTGCTTCTGGGCAAATACAAAAAGATGGCACACCGCCTAAAGTTTCCTACTCACTTACAAATGCAAAAGAGTCAACGAACAAGATCTACAATTGGTCAACGAACGAGAAGGAATTCAAGAGGAAGGATCCTAAAGGATACGAAATCTGGCGTCTCCAACAAATGATCAATTACGGTTTGAGAGGGAATCATCTTGATGAGAGCGCGGTTCGAAGGCACTGGAATAGTTTCCATTTAGACCCAACGAAGAAATCCTATTTAGAGTTTTTACTATGGCCAAAGAAGTTGCAATCTTAACTCCCGAGCAGATACGCCTACTAGAGCTCGTATCGAGCGATACGTATCTCCAGGAAAATTTCTATTTTACCGGCGGGACACCGCTTTCAGCCTTCTATCTCCAACACCGGATGTCCGAAGATATTGATTTGTTTTCTGAACAAGAGGTCTCACTGCCCCAGATAGACAAGTTTATCAAAAAAACGAAGACTAAACTCAAGCTAGTGGATATTGAGTACAACCAATTCCTTGGACTACATACATTCCAACTCTTCTTTTCCAAAAATAACGTCTTGAAAGTAGATTTCAATTACTATCCATTCCCAAGGATAGAGAAGGGTATGAAATATTTGAAAATAAGTGTGGATAGCCTTTTAGATATTGCTGTTAACAAAGTGCACACCATCTTCATGCAACCACGAGCGCGCGACTTCATAGATATCTACTTTATCCTCAAGAAGGAACATTACGATCTCAAAGATCTCGTTCTAAAGGCAAAAGCAAAGTTTGATTGGCATATCGACCCTGTATTACTCGGGACTCGCCTCCTCACGGCCTCCACAGCATCCGACTTTCCGCGTATGGTCAAACCTATTGATCACAGAGAATGGAAAGACTTTTTTGTAGCCGAAGCGGCCAAAATGAAAAGTGATATTTTTGAATAAATAGGGCTTCAGTATTGCTAGACATTTTCCGTGGCATCCTTAAACTGGACTCTCTCGAGGCCGTTTGTTTCGAACTCCTCGGCGTAGTCTTTGCGTAATTGGTGCTCGACTGATTCGAGATCATCTATTTCGCCGGCCATCTTCTCCAGATCACGCAGGACCAAACGATCCTCAAGCTGATCCCAGAAGGCTAGGTCGTCGTATTCATCCATAACCTCGCCCATAACTTGAAAGATAACCTCGTCATCGACGTGCAATAAGCCGTCGTGATTGTGGACCATATCAATAGAGTCGAACATAGGCGCGTGTTGAGCAATATAATCTTCCAAGTCCTGCCCTGCCCCTGCCTCATCCTCAAACCCTTCGGCGAAGTCGCCAAGTGGCCCGAGCACGCTATTGGCAATAACCAAGTATCCCAACAAGTTCCGATATTGCTCTCTTGTAAAATCAATCTTCATCCCGTTAGAGCCAGGAAACGCTTCAAGCGATTCTTGATATAGCGTTTGCCCATGCCAGATTTAAGATAAGTTTCGCGCGACTTCGCGTCACCTTCATCAATACACGCTTCATAATATATAAGTTTATATGGCGCGTACTTTTTTGTATAGGTTGACTTACCTTCATTATGTTGCTTGAAGCGTTTCCGTAGGTCATTTGTGTAGCCGGTGTATATATTACCACTCCGTAAACTCTGCAATATGTATGTGTAGTACATAACCACCTAGGCTCTAACGGGATTCATGCCCTAAGTTTAGCACAAAGCACCAACCCTTTGCGAAAAACCATTTTGTTCGAGGCTCGGCCTCGAACATTTCTGACTTGCCATAAAGGGTGCCCGATCGGTATGTACACGATCAGACACTGCGCGAATTAGGAGGGTTCGTAGCCGGTTTCTTCCTCTTCCGGCCACAGAGAACGCTCTTGCTCGGCGATGTAGCCATCGACGGCGAAGCGCGCCACCTCGGGAAGCTCCACGTCCATCCAGCAAGTGCAACTACCCTCAATAAGGGCAGAAGACTTGAGTTCGGCCGTGCCGTACGTCGAGTTCCTCTCGAACGTCTCCGTAACCCTCACGTGGACACCGTCCACGCAGAAGAGAGTGGAGACGTCATACGAATCACCCGTGCCACTTCCGTCGCTCGTGAGAAGCTTGGCCACCCCACACCTCCTTGCCTCGCCTAAGGCGGGCTTTTTTGAGACCTGTGGACCTGCCGGCAGGCAGGTGATTGCGCGTCATTGCGCAACCTTACCCTCTTCACAAGATTTAAAAATTAATTTAAATCATCTGAAGAGGGCCCGCGATGAGTACGAACCCTATGTTTCCCCAGAGTTCGTTCATCATCCCGGGCCGTGCGTACTTCAAAGATCATGGGGAACTTCGGAGGGTTGTTTGTCCGGCTGTCCACCAAGTGGACGGTATTTGTACCGGTTATCTCCTCTCCCTGCTGTCCCCAAGCAGGCCTTTCGCTGGGTGGATGAGGGTTGGCCGTCTTTCGCTTGCAGACGTTCCCTCATCTCCCCGCACAGCCGGACGTGGCTGTCCCAACAACTCGTGTGTTGGAAAGGATTGTGTTGCGGGTTTCGTGCACCTACGCGTGGTCACCTCCTTCATGTCCACGTTTCGATGCACCCGTAGTTCCTTTGGTCTACGGTGATTGGCTTCGGGACTCTCACCCAGCTACCACGAGAGTGCCACCTCTCGAGCTTAACTCCCTTACGGAAGTTCGCCCCCATTTGAAAACTCGATATTCTAATCAAATTCTCGAATGGTGGCCCGATCAATCCCGATCGGGCAAATCATACGCTTCATCTCAGAAGTGGCCGTAGTAACCGCAAAAGTCGGTCACCTCTTTGATCTCGGCGCCTAGTGCACGCAGGACATACTCTCCATCGTCTTCGCCCGCACGCTTTTCAGGCCAGTCCTCGTAATCGACCGCGCAGTCGACGGAGTAGCGGAAGCGTTTCCCGTCCATCGCCCCGGCATGGAACTCATGGCTCGCATTATGACCCACGCGCCAGAACTCGATGCCATTTCTGATGTGCGGATCGTCCACATCCTTCCCGCCGTTGTAGGCACGGTTCCACTCCTGGAGCTCCTTTCGGATCTCGTCGTGGCTTTGATCCATCCATCCCTCACTTTCATTTTTTGAGAACTATCCTTGATGAACGCGCGAGCAGGATTGCTCGTGAGTTCAATAAAGTGGGGGAAGTTTTCCGACACAAGGTCGGGATAACATAGTCTCCCCCATTCACTACGCTCAAGTGGCTCTCACTTAAGTGGGATGACTCGCCAGCGCCGGCCATTGATTGCGAAGTTAAAGCAGTTGGCAGTCCTGCTAGCAGATTGCTGTTCTGCCTTTTAACTCCGCATCCTTCCAGCCTTGCCTGCGAATCTACTTTGGCGTCCTCCCATCAGGGAACGTGCCCCAATGCGGTACTTCGGTCCGGGGGAGAGCTGCCGCTCGTCATATGCGAACGCGGTTACCAGCTTCCCCCGGACCTTTTTTCAATTCACGGTGGCGTCATACTGATCGCTACTAGGCTTGGTTTAAGCGTCCGTCGAGCCAGCCAGCCATGAAGGCTTCGAAGAGCTCCTTCATGGTGTCTTGACCACCGCACTCGCAAGGGATCTTGCCCGCACCACTCAATCCTCGCTCTTGGACCATGGCAGTCTTTGCAGGGACGCCACAATCGCAAGTTACGAAGACCAGCTTGCGTGGATCAAGGCCCGAGCAGAGCTCGATGGCCCGCTGACTACCGTTCGCGCCAAGGTAAATCACCACATGGTCGAGACTCTGGAGTTCGAGCTCCAGCTCCTTCCAAAGGAGTTCAATCTCTGACTCACGTAACGACTTGCCAGCAGGGCCCTTCTCTACAGCCCTGCCACCCTTCGTGTTTTGAAGCACGAAGGCCCTTCGGTCGCTCTCGGTATGCCAGCCGCTCGACAGATCGCCGTCACCCAACGTGTTGTAGGTGACGAAGGCGACATTGTTCATATCGCACCCCCTGTCGGTTATTCACCAAGACTTATGTACTCGTTCGAGTCGGCTCCCTCGAGCAGACTCTCCCTTTCCGCTTGGCTACGTTTTTGGTTGTGATCCTCCCCTCTCGTCCCCCCAGTATTTTTTTGCGGGGGGAGCGAGAGCGGAGGACCACCTCAATATGTCAGTTCTGGTAGACATTCTATTTATTTTTATCTATTTGTCAAGTGTTTCTGACATTTCGTAAGTTATAGTTCGTGCTTTACAGCTCTATATAGCCATATTATTACTACCCAATTTTGATTGAATGACTTTACAGAAGCACTATTTTAAAACACAAAGTATATTAAATTGCTATTTTCTACTTGACTTCCTGACAGCATTCTGATAGACTCTTTCGAGATAAAGGAGGTGGAAATGGGCGGATAGGAGCGGGGGGAGGGCTCCGTGATAGTCCGGAGTCCCTCCAAAACCGCATCTTGCCCAGGAAAGGAGTCAGACTATGGGAATTACCTAGTCTAGGAGAACTACACACCCACACCGTTCACAAATCCCCCGAAAAGCGAGGGACCAGAAGAAAGGTGAAAATGGAAAAAACTCCGAAGTGTACCTCTCCCGATCAGTGATCTGAGAGCACAGATCGGGAACAAAAAAAGGCCGGCCGCGGAACATCGCGGTCGGCCTTCCACATTTTCTCGTTAAGTTTTTTCTGATAATTTCCAGATAAAGTTGAAAAGACTTTTGAATGATTCCGCAATACCCTGATGTTCAACCAAGAGACCGCCTATCTGCCCGCGCAAAGAGGCAATTGCCACTATGTTGTCATAAATTGTTATATCCGCGTCAAAAGAGAATTTATCAAACGGTATATACCTTAACTCCCGCAGAACGCTTGGTCCATACTCCACAATATTACCCCTCTTGCTGGTATAGATTGCCTTTGATTCGATCCCCGCTTTTACTCTCCTTTCCGTATAGTCACTTTTTTGATTTGGAAAGAGGTCCATGACGTTATCGAAGTTGGCAATAGCTAAAATTTGTTTGGATTTACATTTAAGGAACTCTTCCTGCATGCGCAAGAGCCCTTCCTTACCCTCGAAGTAGCGCACCACAGGCTTGTCGCCGGCAAGGTTGAAGACGGAGGCAAGCTCGGGGAGTGCCTTCTTCAATTCGTTCATCTTAATCTCCAAGTCCTTGCTCTCCTGCTCCAGAACCTTCTCCAGTTGATCGGGCGACTCGGCGATATAGAGATCCTTCTTACCCTTCTTCTGAGTACTGACTAGGCCCTTCTTCTTAAGCTCCTCAATTTGTAGATATGTAGTGGGACGATTAACACTCGCCTTGGCGGCAATCTCAAGCACAGATGCCGGTCCAAGCTCAAGCATAGCCAGATAAACCTTGGCCGCCTTATCCCCCAAACCGATATTCTTAAGATGTGTAACAAGGGACATGTAGAGATTATACACTATATGTCCTGCTTTCTTGAAGTTGTCCTTAATCCAGCGTCGCTTGACTTATGTACGTCAAGAGTATAGTATTAAGCTACAAATGGCCATTAGGCCAACCGAGGAGCCCCGCAAGGGGCTCCGTTCGTTTATATACCTCTAACTAATGCGATAATTCTGTCTTGTATTTCGGTAAATTGGTGTGGGGAAATCTTACGGACAAAACGCCTGAACCTTTTCGTGCTGGCTAGTCGTAGTTGAGACAAAATAATCGAGAATTCTCGGCCGTCATGCTCTATAGAATAATAGTATTTACCGGTTTTAAGTTGTGTGCTCATTGGCAACACCCAAGCCACTTTATTGTTAAACTTCTTGAGGATCAACACCGGACGTTCAAAACGCTCATTCTTACCATCTTGCTCATGTCCAAGATTTAGACCGATCGAGCACCACCAAATCTCGCGCTCGTGAAAAATAAGTGAGTCATGTCCGACTTCTTCAAGATTCTTCTTCTCCGTATTCCAAATGTCGAAATCTTTCATGCGACCATTATCTCATTAGCCCGCGCCTATCTTCAACCTCCCCCAATTGCACTTCAGAACGGAATCTTTAGCAGCAATCTCAAGCACAGAGGCCGGCCCCAGTTCGAGCATAGCGAGATACACCCGTGCCGCCTTATCCCCCAAACCGATATTCTTAAGATGTGTCAGTAACCCCATAAGTGGATTATACCAGAGCACTCGCCCCAACAGTATCACGCTCACCGCTAAGGAACTTGGTCAATCTCTCACGCCAATCTCCGGAATGAATGAGGCGACCAACAAACTGTGGATACGCACCAGTAATCACATCAAGTTTCATTCTCTGTGCGATTCCTATCCATTCATCATCATCTGCCCAGAAGATATAGTCCGCATTCCTTGTTTTATCCGTAGCAACCACTACCACATTCCTACCATCTCTGTCATACACAAATGCTGAGTAAACTCTATCCGAACTAAAGAACTTGGTATTAATTTCTCGCGAGGGCTTTAATTCTTTCAGGAATGCAGCACGCTCCGGGTCTGACACCGAAGGACTAGTTGTTTTACTCTCTAGCTCATCATCGGACACAGTATCACCCTCTAAACGAGGCCACTCTCCAACGGGCAAAAATTGCGCCATTACCTCCGCAGAGCTTGGCATCTCACTCTTAATTGCACTGGTCCAGCGAGCCAACTCAGCCTCTGTCAAAACATAATATCTATTATTTCTCAAACTAATCTTCTCCACAACTTCCAATTCAGCAGGCATATGCGCCCTTATGAGGTCTCGCCTGGCAGATGTGAAAGAGTCTAGTCCCAAAACTCGACGCATATCTTTATCTAAATAAACACGGGCGTCATTCCCGGTACTATCTATTGCATTTACATATAACTTAGACGAGTAGAAGTAGCCATCCCGAGTCCTACCACCCTTCTCATAGACCAACTCCTTACTTTTAACAGTAGTGATTTTTTCTTTACTCGTTTCCTCTTCCTTGGCCAACTTAATCGGTATTTCCCTACCATTGGAAATCTTCTTCGCTGTGTTCCTAAAATCGGTAAGCAGGTCCGTCAGTCGCTCAAAGTCTGCCTCACCAACATCTTCTTTATCTAAAATAGTGAGAGCATACTCAAGAGCCATGCCAAGCTCGTCGTCTCGCACACCTGCCACCTCGTGGGGTAATCTGCGTAAGAACGTTTGCACTCCTTCTTCATACTTGATCAGAAAGTCTTCCAAATTAAGTCCCGCTTTCTCCCCTAGTCTAAATTGTTCGTCAAACGTGTCGATAAAAATGTTAGTGAAACGCGCCTCTGTTTGCGCTTCACCGATTAGCTCCATGCGCATATTCTCCAGATCTTCCTTGCTATCTATAAGTTTACGCAGTTCTACTACTGTCTTATGACCCTCAATATTCTCATTTACTCCCGCAAGCGCTTGTTCTGTCTCCTCAAATTCCTCCGGAGAATAGTTTGTACCTGGCATATATTTTGTTTATTACTTTTAAACATTTTAGCACAAAACAATTATGTCTAATAAGTTACCGGGGAGCAATGCTCCCCGGTTTTTACTAGGTCAAACAAATCCCAAACAAGTCATGGTCGTTGCCGGACTCGGCGTCCCACTCCCTCCCGCCAACCGGCCTATCACGCTCACGTTGCTCGCTGTCGCGTCGCTCCTGTTCGACCTCCCTACGCACCTCTTCCTTGATACGCTCCCGTTCCCTGTCGTATGGTACATGCTCTCCTTTCAGTTAACCCTCGTCGTCGTACCAGCCGTACTTTTTGTTCAGGTATTCTTCGTGTTCGATTCGCTCGCGTTCGATGCGGAGTTCGTTGTCGCGCTCTTCGCGTCTGATCTCCTCGCGGAGCTCTTCACGGGTGCACTTCCTGCAACAATCCTCTGGCATGTTCTCTCCTTTCGGCTAACCCTCGCCGTCGTAGTCAACTTCGTCAGGATGAATGTAACTCATGCTTCGAAAGTTCAGACAACCCTCTCGCGATTCTCTAACGATCTTTGGAACTTTTCTGATTGCAATTGCCCCTTCACACTCAACACAACTAACGACAAGATTAAGCAGGCTTGAACCAACGGGGTACAAATCCTCTGCATCTACTGTGAGTACCGCCTTACACTTAGAACACGTCACCTTTCTGGTCCAGTATTCGGGTTGCGAGTTCCAGTGCTTCCCGTGCTTCAACACTTCCATCTCTCCTCCTTTTCCACTTTCGTGATCATCGGTCCCGACACACATCGGGAGACAGTGGGGAGGTTTATCCTCTCTCCCCAGGAGTTGTTCTATCCTACCCGCTGTCTTCGGTGTCGTAGGGCCGTCGATCTGGGTAGTGGCGCTCCTTCTCTGACCCGTGGCGTGGACGAAGCTGTTCTTTCTTCTTCATCGCTTCTGTCCGCCGCCACTGCGCGTTCGTGGCACCTATCCACACCTCCTCTGAAACAAATACCTTTGCCATGCGAGTGATGTTGAGAGGGCCGAAGTTCTCCACGGCGTCCAGACAAAGATGCGCGGTATAATTCTCGTACACCGCACGCTGCCCTGTGGACATCCAGGCACCGTCCAGGAGGTTGCTCACCTTGTCGTAGAGTTTGAGCAAGCGCACATAGGGCTCCATGGTCCAGACGAGCTCCATTTCCTCCGTACTATCTGCGAAGGTCATGAACCCTATGAAATTGCGTATGCCCCTCGAGAGCCACTCCGGCAACTCAGCCGTGGTATCCTCTAAGACATCGTGATAGAGGAGAGCCATGGCTCCAGTTACCCTATCCTCCTCAGAGAGTTGCGTCTCGGTCAGGATTGTGGTCGCGCACCAGATTGGGTGGATGTGGTAAGGCGTCTTGCTATCCCACTTGCGCACTACATTCCTTGGTTCTTTGGCGTGATTGGTGTGAGCGTCGATCACATAGTCTACATCGCGCTGGTCGAACATCTATTCCTCCTTGCCTTCTGACTCGAGGTTTTCGTACTCTCGGTCAGTGTATCGGTTACTGTAGTTGTCGTCTTCCCGTTGGCCATAGTAAGACAGTGTCCTTCGATGCTCGTCTTCCTCAAGAATCTGCCGGATTTCCCTTGGCGAATTGGAGAGAAGTATGCCGAGTCTCGGATTGCCTTTGTGGTCCTTCTTATTTTTACTTCCCTTTGGTCTACCCACCTTGCCTCCTTTGGCTTTCTTGACCATCACTTGTCGATGATCGCTTCCATGGGGGAATATTAAATGAAAGTTTGTATTTTGTATGGCTGAACACCAATATTTGTACCAACAGATTCTAAATGTGCAAAACAGCTTGCTATATATAGCTATTTACGTATTATATATGTGTACTAGCAATAGTACGAATATAGTTAAAATGAGTAAATAATATGTACCAAAGTGTTTTAAGTTCGTTGGGGTTAAGTGAACACGAGGAGGCAATCTATACCGCCCTCGTGCAGATTGGACAGTCCTCTATTACGGAAATTGCGAACAAAACAGGTAAACATAGGCCACTTGTATATCGAGTCTTAGCCACACTCTTGCGCAAGGGGTTGGTGAATATAGTACCCAAGGGAAGGAGCAAGAGATATGTGGCAGTCCACCCGAGCAAGTTGCGCGAGATGCTCACAACGTTAAGTACCAGACTCGATAGAACAATCCCAGAACTTGAACGCGCGTATGAGATAAGAGGCGCACGACCACTTGTTCGCTTCCTCGAGGGCAAGGAAGGTATTAAGAGCGTCTTCCAAGATGTTGTGGATACACTCAAAAAAGGTGAGGTCTTCTATCGATTCAGCTCAATTAAAGATGTTGCAACTGCTGAAGGTTACTTACCTATTGGATATCGTAAAGCCAGAGAAGCGAAACGATTAGAAAGATTGGTGATCATGAATGAACAAGCCGCAAAAAGTAAGGAACCTAGTCTTGAGCGCTTTATTAAGACTATCCCGGAGGAATTATCTTCATTTGACCATAATGTTACCCGCATCATATATGCCGATAAGGTGGCTTATGTGGACTACAACAGCGAGACGGCGGTGATTATCGAAAATCCGATTATTGCCACCTTCGAGCGCAAGATCTTCGAGCTCCTGTATAAGAAGCTCTAACCCAATAGGTGGTAATGCGCTATAATACCCATATGCAAGATATGGAACACGAACATATAGGGGAGGGGGAACCAAGCACCGATTTGGCAGACACTGTAGAGGAGAGGAGAGATAGATTGGAGACGGCAGAAAGAGCAAAACTGCAATATGTCCTTATGGCACGCCTGTTTGGCCATAATCAAGAGGAGAACCCAAGAGCATCAAGTTGGATGATAGACGATAAGATTAATAAAGTAATTAGTAACCTCATCGATGATGACAGCAAGAATGCAGACACTAGTAGGCAAATTCGAGCACTCGCAAGACAAAATACTGTTTCAAATTTTCTTGCCGCGGCCAAAATACTTTTTGATCTTATACCAGAGGAAATGCTGGAGATAACTGACTACGGGAAGTATGATTGGCCGAAAGAGGAAGAGTTAATATTCCCTTTTTAAACAAACATGAAGTCGCTGGGGGCAAAGATAGTTACGCTCGAGCAATTCCGCAAGCTCCGACCCAAGCTCGAGGGTAAGATTGTGATGACAAGCGGAGGCTATGACCCCATACACCCAGGACACATAAGCTGTTTCGTGGAGAGTAAGAAGTTGGGTGACATCCTGGTGGTAGTTGTTAATGGCGATTGGTTCCTCAAGCACAAGAAGGGTAAGCACTTCCAGAATTTGGAAACACGAAGCTTGATTGTAAGTGGTATTTATGGAGTTGATTATGTTATTCCCTTCGAGATCGAAGGAGACATAGGCCAAGCCAAATCTCTTGAGATTGTGCGACCGCATATATTCGCTAAGGGTGGCAACAGAGTCGACAAGGAACATCTACCCAAGGACGAGGTAGTGGCACTCGAGCGTCATGGCATCAAGATCGCCTTCGACATTGGTATGGGCAAGTCATGGTCGAGTAGCGATTTCCTCGAGCAGTGGGTGGCCTTCCGCACCCAAGATCCCGAAGCCATCAAGCGTGTGCACGAGTTCTACAAACTGAGTTATAGTGGCATCAAAAAGCGTTAGTAACCACGCCGGCGCTTCCCCATTTGACACATAGATAAGTATTATGTTACTATTCCAGCAAAGGAGGTCTCCCCGCGCTAACCCCTCAATCCGAACACCGGCACATTTGCTTTTGATAATAGCATACTACTCTCGACCTTTGTTTTAAACTCTCTAAACTGCTTACGTCTCTCCATCACTTCCCTTGGTGTCCTGAACTTGAGACACTCCATCGGCCTGTCATTGAGCTTGCTTTCAATCCACTCTACATACTCGTCGGAGTACTGTGAGATATCCGCACCCTTGGGTATCCATCTGCGTATTGCTCTATTGACGTTCTCCACTCCTCCCTTCTCCCATGAGTGGTACGGATGACAAAAATACACGGGCACATTAAAGCATCTCACTCAACTCTTTGTGTCTCCGAAAGACTACATCATTGTCGAGAGTTAGGGTGTTAATGACCACGCCCCCCGTGATTTCGAAAATCAGTCGGTATACCACCTCCATGTTGAGGCACAGTATTTTTCGTATCATCACATACCTACTCTTGCGCTCCCGCAGGACTAGGAGATACCCCTTGCCTTCTTTGCCACTGACGATGAAGTCACCCTCCCAGTCTCCGAAACGCTTCCGTTGAGCCACGATTTGTGGTCTTTTATCGATGAAGACTCGGCCCTCGAGCTTTAGCACCGCCGTCCGTCCCTTCTTGTATCTCTTGCCGTATCTGGGCAGATGCATCTCCAAAAGTCTGCCGTACACTGTGCGTACATATTTGTATATGGCTTTAGAGCTGATGCGGGTGATGTGTCTGTCCACTTCTTTGATCCTGCCACTGATCAGTTCCGGCGACCAACCAAGGAAAATCTTCTTGTGGATGTAGCGGTATAGCTCCTCGTTGCCGATAATCTTCATACTTTGGTACTTGCTTCGCTTCTTTCTCTGTCTTGCCTTCTCGTGTGCCTTCTCTGGATTGTATGTACCTTTGACGCTGTTGATCTTAATCTCGTCGCAGATACTGCCCGGACTTCGATCGAGGGCTCTAGCTATACGGCGCTTGGTGTATCCTCTCTTCAGCATACCACCTATTTCAAAGCGTTCCGATTTCTTGATTTTTGTTTTCTTTTTCATGACCGAATATTAACGGCCTAGTGTTCGGATTCAAAGTACAACTGGGGTCTCAAATGAAGAAAATGCGGTGTTTGATCTCGATCTTGAGCGTGGTCGTGGTGGCAATGGGGCTGGGCAAGCTTGCCGAGGCAGAGGAATCGAACCGGCAGGTGATTAGGGGAGCGGTGGATCACATGCCACCGGATAGTGGCGACTTCACTATCATCACACCGGGAGGGCACACCCTACTAACCAAACCCTTATTCACCAAGGCTCCCCCACCAAGAGATCTCACTTTCCGAGCTGGCGGTCCGCTTCCTCATGTAGCCAAGGAATCGCCGACTCCAGATCCTAACGCCCTACCGCATGGAATTGAGTCCTTGGGAGGTGGACGATATGTAATCGTCTCATTCCCGGCACTGATCTCAGAGGCTTTAGGTAGCTTGTACGAAATGGGTAAGGAAAGCGACTGCTGGATTGTCCAATCTGAACCAAAAGAAAATAACTTGATAAAGTCGCTCGCGGTCTGCGATCTTCCCGCCGGAATAACAGCGACCACACCCAAGTTACCCAAAATGGTAAAAAATTTGGGCAATGACCAGTACGAGTTTGCGACGTGGGACACCAGCGATCTTGCCACACTACTAACAGTCCTTGATGCTTCAGACCCGCCTGGACGAGTCTGCAAACTGGTTAGCTGGTGGCGGACACAGAGTGGAGAACCTCGGATCGTTCTCAACTGCAAAAAGCGCAAGGCCCTAAGTGGCCCGGAGGACGAGACCAAGGCGGTCGGTGAGGCACCGCCGCAGACAGTACTAAAGTGATCATGAACACCGAAGGGGCCCCGCAAGGAGCCCCTTTTTCATTTCCATACTATAATCAAGAGGTGAAGAAATTATTGGTACTCATAGGGATAGTGGTTATTGGATTTACATATTGGAACACAAAGCGTGTAGTTCTTGCACCGGAACCGGAACTCATTACACCTACAACAACCACCAGACCAATCACCCCGACAGTTGTGGCGAATCCCGTGATTCGAGCTTCTATCAGTACACCCATGCAGGGCGACACTCTGGTGTTGAAGCTTGTGGATGATCCCTCGAATATAATTAATTTCGGTAAGCAGGAATACAGTGCAATCAATTTAAATAACAAGCGCATAACAATAATCGGCATTCCTCCTACGGCAACATTGGGTAATGTAACAATCAGCACGCCACTTGCAAGCACGAGTATCACGATAGTTGATCGCGCCTTCCGAGAGACTGTGCTTGTTGTGCCAGAACTGGCTAAGACGCAAGGCTACACTCCGGCCAAGATCGCCACCTCGCTTGCTAAAACAAATGCAGTCGATCTGCCAAGCGCTCTTATTCCTACATCACAAGAACCTCTCTTCACCCAAGCATTCATCCCGCCTTTACCCAAATGGATCATGGTGGGTGGTTTCGGCAATGTGCGCACCGAGGGCAAGACCAGCATCCGCCACCTAGGTGTGGACCTCGATGCCAAACGTGGCGATCCAATACAAGCCACCAATGCCGGTCGCATCACACTTGCCCACTATCTTGATAGCTACGGCAACACTGCGATCATCGAGCACGGAGTGGGCATCTTCTCACTCTACTTACATATGGACTCTCTCGCCACCAACACAGTACTTGGTAATAATGTGGAGCGCGGGCAAGTGATCGGCTATGTTGGCAATACCGGAGTCTATAGCATCGATCCGCACCTCCACTTCTCCATCAAGATCGGCGCAAACGCCGTCGATCCCGCGAGATTCCTAAGCGCAATCAATAAGTATCTTGAGTAATAAGATACATGGATTGTTAAAGGGGTCACCGACGTATCGGTGACCCCTTTTTCGTACCCTCCTCATAACGACATCAGAAAGGCAAGCAAATCTCTCTCCCTCTCAATCGCAACAATAGGTATAACCAGCCAGAGCATGGTGCCGATGATTGGAGCACCCTGATGCTCCCGGATCTTGATTGCGACCTCATCGTCACGAGCAGGGTCTTTTGTATCGCGCATCCACCTGCAACATCCTGCCACAAGTAAAACAAGGTCACCCCTGTTAGCAAGGAAAGCGTGAAGGCTTTTGCCCTCCTTTTCAAAAAACTCTATCCTGCCTGCTCCGGCATCGAGGAAGAGATCTACCGCCTCCCTTTTCAGACCGCGCGTGAGTGCCAGGTCAATATCTTTAAGCAATTCCGCGTGCTCGAGCCCCTGTTGCTTTGCTGGGGTCTTGCGAACTGAGACCAAATACCGATGCCCTTTCTTCAATGTCCTCTTCGACATCTCATGACCTCCCTCCTCTATTCCTATCACATATCCACCCAATAAACAAAGCCCAGATTAAGTACAGTACTTGCCTGAGTAAAGTGTATTTGCTACAATGTATGGAATCAATATAACGTGAAATAATATGCCCGTAATAAACTTTATGATTCCGGAGGTCCTAAACAAACAAGTGGCAAAGACCGTGCGCAACCGCGGCTTCGCCAGTAAGGCCGAGTTCTTCCGTATGGCCGCCTTCAACTATCTGCAGAAGGATAGTGCGGAAGATGACATGGAAAGGTTAAATTCACTTACAAAAGCCATAAGGGAGGAAGTGAGAAAAAAATTTAAAGGCAAAAAGTTACCATCCCTAGAAGAGCAACTGAAAGATTTGTGATGTCTTACCAGATTGTTCTAACTTCACACTTCAGGAAGCAACTCAAACCACTACTTAAGAAATATCGGGGAATAGATAAATCACTTGTGGACGCGATCAAGGACTTTAATTCTACGGGAAACACTCTGGTTGGAACGGAGATCTACAAGCTTAGGTTTACTACCCGGAGTTTACATAGAGGTAAGTCTGGAGCATTTAGATTGTATGTTTATGTTTTCGAAATGGATAATCAAATTGTACCAATTACAATCTACTACAAAGGAGATAAAGAAAATCTAACTACTGGAGAGCTCGAGAAACACGCCGAAATCATTCTCTCCGAACTCCAACAAATGTAAAAAGCTCGGGCGACGCAGTGCGTGCGTCCCCGAGCTATGAAACCTTCTTGACCAGAATGCCCCGACCAGAGAAGAATTGCTCGAAGCGCTCGAGCTTGACCCTCACACCGATCTGGGTATCGGTGGCGTGGAGACCAGTCGAATTATTGAGGAGCAGGCTTGTCCCATCACGGCCAAACTCGTAGCCGTAGACAAAAATGAGGTGCCCGCTCTTGCGTTCTGGTGCTGGTGCCTCGGGATCGCGGATGCTCTGATGGACCGAGGCTATCACGAAGTATCGACGATCAAGCCAGGTGAGCACACTCCGAGTCGTGAGATCCCGCCTCGCCTCCGCCGGTATTTGCAAGACACCTTGCATGTAAGCGGCAAGCTCGCGATGATGCGCACCCTTGCTTTCTTGCCCCGGCTTGTACACGCCCAGTTCACAGGCCTGGCGATACATCTCGAGAAGTGATGGAGTGGTGAAGCCGTTTGCCTCGGCCGCCATCTTGGCGCAGCACATGCCGCACCAATTGGCCTCCGGCCTTGAGCTATCCCGGGCCTCATCGCTCACGAGCCACTCATCCACATCCTGGCGATCGGCCAGTTGTGGAACGTAGAACATGTCGGGCGCGGTGCGACCCGACACAATAACGCCATCGTAGTCACACATCGCCTCCTCCTCTCTTTTAGGTGACCTTCCCACCCATACTCTAACTATCACAAAGAAGTTGTTGTTGCAAATGTGGAAGGAAGCAACTAGATCAAAGTAAGGAACTGTGTTAGGTGAGATAAGCTAGATAATTTTCTTTAGTGACTAATTCCAGCTTACTATTGGGATAAGCAGATAAGAAGGTATTCTTGGTGGTTGCCTTAACCTTCCCATTTGCATATTTACACTCGTAGGCGGACAACACTCCATTTGCCTCTTCAATAAAGTCTATCTCCTTCTGATCATATGTGCGCCAAAAGTAGTAATTCCTGAATGTTCCAGAATAAAGATTCTTTTTTATTTTCTCGATAATGAAAAGATTTTCGAAAATACCACCAATATCATCTCTGATAGAGATTGGATTCATATTTTGAATAAGTACATTACGGATACCGATATCTATGAAGAAGACCTTAAACCCATGTCTTATCTCGTTGCGAAGGTTGCGCGAGAGGGCATAGATGCGTTTGATGATAAAAGTCTTTTCCAATAAATCCAAATATTTCTCTACTGTCAGTACGGAAGTCGCAAGCTTTACTGATAGTTCTCCCAGTGACACCTCGTTACCGATCTGAAAGGCTAGTAATCTAAGTAGATCCTCCACCAATTTAGGCTTGCGAATATCCTCGAGCATCAAAATATCCTTGTAGAGATAGTTTGTTTGTATATTCTCCAGATCTCGTCTGGCATCATCTTGGGAGTTACGATGATTATAGATATCCGGATATGACCCGAATCTATATACGAACTCCTCGTAGCTCTTATACGAAGCCAAACCATCCTTGGCAATAATTTCCCCGATCGAGAGGGGTAATAGCAAAAACTCGATTGAGCGACCGGTAAGTGGCTCGCTAATCTTGTTAGCCAGATCGAATGAAGAAGAGCCAGTAGCAATGATCTGTTGATTTGGATACGCGTCTACGAAAGTCTTCAAGATTAGACCAATATTTTCGATGCTTTGGGCCTCATCAAGTACCACTAACTTCTTGTCGCCAAAGAACGATTTAAGTTTTGTGGGTTCAGCTACACCTATCTCCCTTTTGACTGAATCAACTTCACAGTTAAAGTAGGCCCCGTCATTGCCAAATGGCGCCAAAATCGCTTTGGATAAGGTAGTTTTACCTGCTTGCCTGGGTCCATATAGAATGACGATTTTACCCTTAAAAAGCCACTTTTCTACGTCTTTTTGTATAAATCTATAATACATACATCATAAATTAGCATAAATTACCAAATTATGCAATCCCTCTCTGTGGATAAGAAAAAGCTCGGGCGACGCAAGTGCGTGCGTCCCCGAGCTTTCCATAATCGCCATTCCAAGACTACAAGAGCTTGAAGAGTTCCTCGAACTCTACGGCCGTGTAACCACCCTGAGGATGGAGTTCAAGACCAATCGGCTGGAAGAGAATCCGCAAGGCCGTCCCGTGGCAGACGATAAGAATACTGCCTGTCATGGGCTTGCACGAGAGCGCAGTGAGCCCGAGTATGAATCGGACATAACGCAATCTCGCACCCTTCTTACTCTCCCCGCCAAGTAGCGAGAAGTCGAAGTCAGGGTGTCGCGTGTCCATCACTGGATTGCCGTACGTCTCCATGACTTGCCCCCTAGTGAGCCCGGCGGCCAAACCCACGTCCACCTCACGCAAGAGACTGTTGCGTGCTACCTCAATCGTCCTCGGCCACAGTACTATGCGTGCTGTCTGCTCTGTGCGCATCAGGTCAGAACAATAAGCGTGAGTAAAGCACTCTTGCCTAAGGACGACACCCAGTGCTTGGGCCTGTCGCACACCCTCAGGGTCGAGCGGAACGTCGAGTTGTCCGGAATACAACTTCGCTTTGTTGAAGTCCGTCTGTGTATGCCTTACAAAGATCAATCGCATCTTCACCTCCTCCTCTCGCAAATAGAACAGCACGTCACTGTGTAAGGTTTCTGAGGAGTTACTTTGTCACAAACAAGATTATCTGTACAAGCGCAAGAGGTGGTTGTATTTCTCCACCCGCTCGTGTATCGGAGCGCCAATCTTGACGGCATCGGCACCACTTGCATGAGCAAGGTCAATGATGAAGTTGTCGGCTACCTCGGCCGAACGATGGGAAATGATCGTTTTGATACCCACATTCCTCGCGGAGAGGATTGCCCTGCATGTGGCTGAAACAGAGCCTGCTTGAGTGGGCTTGATAATCACAGCATTTATAGAATTATTTTCCCCATACTTCTTTATCCTCTCCGCGTTCGTAACCGTTAAGTCATCTCCCACAATCCAAGTGTTAGGCAAGCGCTCACGCATAGCTTGGAAGCTCTCTCCATCACTCTCCATAAATGGATCCTCGATGGACATAATAAGTGGTGTCTCGCCCACAACCCGAGCATACTCATCCAAGAGCTCGGCAGGAGAATAATCCTGACCACCGAGATTATAAATTCCATTTTCGTAATATGAGTTGGCAGCGCAATCCATAGCAAGATGCAAATTACCAAGTCCACTCTCTTCTACAACGCGCGTTAGATATTTAAGCGGTTGCCAACTATCGGCGAAGTTGATGTCATAGCCCCCCTCATCGCCAAGTGGTAGTGGGTCAATCCCAAAGTCGGCCTTGAGCATCTCGCCCAAGCGCTTGTAGAAGTGGACCATACTCTCCACTCCCCCTTCCAAATCGACACCAGAATCAAGGACGAACATGAACTCTTGGATCTCAAGATTATTGGTGGAATGCTCACCGCCATTGATTACATTGGCGAAGATAAATGGTATCTTGGTGGTAGCATCGGGAAAGTATTCCTTGCGCAAATAGTCACTGAGCGAGCAACCCGCCTCGTCGGCAAATGCTCTTGTGACGGCCATCGCTACTCCCAGTCCAAGATTGGATGGGCCAATCAGTTCCTCGATCTCTTCCACACTCTGCCACGTGGTTAGTAGTTTATCGCCAATTTCCTCAAGATGTTCCTCGATCTCCTCGTGTGTGAGAACAGACGCCTCGCCCGAGCCTCGTGACTTGCCTTGAGGGACCTTGGCCTTATGCACGCCCGCGCTTGTAACAAGCTCAATCTCGAGGCTCTCCTCGCCACGTGAATCAAGTATCTTATTTGCTCTTACTTTCTCAATCCGCATAAATTAATACTCACATTATACACCAAAACCATCTCGTTATCTTGACTAGAGCTTTGCTTTTGATAAACTATATGGAATCAATATAATCACAGGAATATGCCAATAGTAAATTTTGCAGTACCAAGGACACTAGAAAAGAAGGTCAACAAAGCAATTCGCGAACGCGGTTTCGCCAGTAAGGCCGAGTTTTGGCGTATGGCGGGTCTCAACTTTTCTACTCATGATCCTGAACAAAAAGTACGGGATGAGATACGTCAATTAACTAAGCAAATATCCGAACAAGTACGAATCAAGTTTAATGGGAAGAAAATTCCTTCCCTCAAAGAACAACTCGCGGATATGTAAGCATGTGGAAAATTATTTCACTTCCCCACTTCAAGCACTCACTCAAACCACTAGTTAAGAAGTTTAAGGATCTGGAAGGTGCCGTAATTGCCGAACTAGAAAATTTCAATCCGCTTTACCATACAACAATCGAACAAGATATCTACAAACTTCGTTTGTCAACGAAAAGTTTAAAACGAGGAAAATCTGGATCTTTTAGACTCTATGTATATGTCATGGAAAATGACAACGTGATCGTGCCAATAATTATCTACTTCAAAAGCGAACAAGCAAATCTGACCATACAAGAACTCAGAGATCATATTAACACCATCAATCAGGAGCTTAAGCAACTGCAACCAACTTAATAGATACAAACAAAAAACTCGGGTGCGCAACATGTGCGTCCCCGAGTTTTGATCCTTCTACAAAATTTATGAAGAATACACATCAAGAATGTCCGCGAGTGTAACCACTGTGTAACTACCTTGTTCGTGAAGGGCGATCCCTAGAGGCTCGAGAAATATTCGAAGAGCGATACCGTGACACACAATAAGGATCGCAGTAGCGCTCAAGAACCTCCTCTCTCGTAAAACCCGCAGCAATACCCACATCAACCTCACGGAGTAACTTGGTCTCAACGATATTGATGCCTCTACCGGCAAGTACGATCCGAGCCGTTTGCACTGCACAAATCAAATCTGAAGAGAAAGCTTCAACAATCTTCTCACCCGCAAGAAGGCCACGAAGAGACTGGGCTTGTTTCACTCCGACATGTGTAAGCGGAATGTCCTGCTGACCTGAATATTGCCGATTAGCGTTTTGCCCTGTTTGCGTATGCCGCACAATAATGATTTTCAAGCGACCACCTCCTGTCAATCTAACCCATCAACTCATTCAATAGTTACTGTGTTTGCTTCTCTTCTTCTTGTGCAATGCGTTTGATGGTGGAGAGAAGGACGTCGGGGTTGAGGGAGATGCTCTCGATACCGTGCTTAACCAAGAGTGCGGCGAAATCGGGATAGTCGGAAGGGGCCTGACCACAGATACCGATGTACTTGCCTCGCTCTTTGCACTTATCAATCACGCTAACTATCAACATTTTGAGAGCGGGATTATTCTCGTTCGATATGCCACTTACGATACCAGAGTCGCGATCAAGACCGAGAGTGAGTTGAGTAAGATCGTTAGAGCCGATGGACATACCGTCGAAGACATCGAGAAAGTCATCCGCCAAGAGGACATTGGATGGGATCTCACACATCACGTACACACGTAGAGTTTTATCTATCTCCCGGTCAAGACCATTTTCTTTCATGACCTCAATGACCTTCTTGCCCTCCTCCACAGTCCGACAGAATGGGATCATGGGCACAACATTGGTTAGACCATAGATCTCACGCACACGTTTGATAGCCTTGCACTCAAGACCGAAAGCCTCGCGGAACTTAGGATCATAATAACGCGAGGCCCCGCGCCAACCGAGCATCGGGTTCTCTTCTTTCGGTTCGTAATCCTCCCCGCCCAAAAGGGTGCGATATTCGTTGGTTTTGAAATCGCTGAAGCGGATGATAACATCATGGGGATGGAAGGCGGCGGCGATATGAGCCACCCCATCGGCCACCTTCTCAACGTAGAATTCCTTCTTATCTTTATACCCCTTGGTGCGACTTTCTATTTCTCTAACTAGTTTCTTATCTTTAAGTTTGGGATATGCAATGAGAGCATTAGGATGAATGCCTACATGTGAGGCGATTATAAACTCCAGTCGTCCCAGACCTACACCCATTGCAGGCAAGGCATGATTCTTGAAAGCTTCGTCTGGTGAGCCAACATTAATCATGACCTTAGTCCGGGTCTTTGGGATATTGGCAATATTCTCTTCCATAACATCGAAGGGTAATATGCCATCGTAGATTGTACCCAGTTGCCCGGCCGAGCAATCCACCGTCACCTTGCGCCCCGTCTTGATTACTCGAGTGGCCCTCTCCGTACCCACAATGCAAGGTATACCAAGTTCGCGTGAAACTATAGCCGCGTGAGATGTCCTCCCGCCCTTATCGGTAATAATGGCACTGGCAATTTTCATGATTGGCTCCCAATCCGGATCTGTCATTTCAGTGACCAAGACCTCGCCTTTTTTAAACTCGGTAATCTTACCGGCATTTTTGATAGCTCGGGCCACGCCGACACCAATGCGATTGCCCACCGCCGCGCCCTCGAGTAGCACTCTGCCCTTACTCTTAAGCACATACTTCTTGATCACACTCTTATCGGCATTGGCATGAACAGTCTCCGGTCGAGCTTGGACGATATAGAGCTCGTTCGTTACACCATCCTTGGCCCACTCAATATCCATGGGCGACTTTTTCCCCCGCACCTTACTAAAGTGTTGCTCGATCTTATAACCGAAACCTGCAAGCTCGAGGACCTCGGCATTGGTTAAGGACCAACTATTAGCTTCCTTGTCGTTACACTTGATCTCCTTAATACCACCTACTTTATAGATCATCTTACTCTTCTTATTTGAGAGACGACGCTCAATGATTGCTTCCTTGCCAGAGACAAAACCCTCCTTCCAGACCATGAACTCGTCCGGGATTACTCGGCCTTGGACGATAAGTTCGCCCAAGCCCCAAGTGCTCGAGATCACAATTACGCCATCGAAACCCGTTTCAGTATCAAGCGTGAACATAATCCCGCTGGAGGCCTTGTCACTTCGGACCATCTTCTGCACGCCCACCGAGAGAGCCACATCCATATGAGAGAAGCCCTTGTCCGCCCGATACGAGATGGCCCGATCGGTAAAGAGTGAGGCGATGCAACGACGTACCGAATCTATGAGCATCCGTGGGCCCCGGACATTGAGATACGTTTCCTGTTGACCGGCGAATGACGCGTCTGGGAGATCCTCAGCCGTGGCACTGGAACGCACAGCCACATCGGTATCAGCCCCGTAGGTGGAACTAAACTTGCCGTACGCACTCAAGATCTCCCTTTGCAAATCATCGGGCAACTTAGAAGCGAGAATGGCGGCACGCACTTCTTTACCCGCCTTCTGTAATTGCCTAATTGATCTTGTGTCGAGCCCTTTTAATATATCCCCAACTTTTTTGTTTAAACCCGTCTCTGTGAAGAAGCGTCTGTAAGCTGTCGCAGTGATGGCGAAACCGTTCGGCACCCGCACTCCAAGCGGGACCAATGTACGATACATCTCACCTAGTGCGGCATTCTTGCCACCCACTAACGGGACATCAGAGATCCCGAGCTCGTCGAACCAGAGTACCAAACTATCTTCTTTGTTGGACATAATTTTTTTGAATAATAATTATTTGTTACACGTTAAGAAGTATACAACAAATACAAGTCAGCCACGTTCGAGGGTAGTTCTCCGGTATGAATATTGTCTACTTTATCACCCTCCACTATGACTCCAGCCTCAGGTCCATTGTCTGTACCATCAGAGGCCACAGCCGCGAAAATTTGGTTAGCTAGAAGAGCCTTGCGGACATGCTCTCCAAAGTAAGCGCAACGCCCGCCTGGTGTATGATGATCGGAAACTTGCAAGCGTATCTCACCACCTGCCAGCACCACCGAGGAAGGCAAGCTGTGCGACCGCAAAGCGACCAAGGCTTCGTCAGAAAAACTATATATGGGCTCCTCGATGATCACGGGATTAAGACCAAGCTCGTTTGCCTTATTGGCCATTGCAAGGAGAGCGTGGGCGTTACTAACAAGGAGAATGTTGGTGACATTCGCAAACCATTTATCCTCTTTGGGCGTCTCACTCAACTTAAATTGTTCTGTTATAGCGTACTTATTCAGGACTGTCTGGGCATCGTCAATCGTACTCTCATCTTTGTACGTTGGACCGGAGGCCACCTCCTTCGATCCATCATTCCCGAGCACATCGGAAAAGATGAGTCCAAGCACGCGCGCCGGGTAGAGCAACTTAGCTAGGCCTCCGCCCTTGATCTTGCTAATATGTTTACGCACAAGATTAATGTCATGGATAGTAGCACCAGTGGGCAAGAAGGCGCGGTAGAGTCTCTTGCCCTCTTGGCACTCACTCTCCGGATAACACAGGAGGGAAGAACCTCCCCCTGTGACAATGACCAGAACCAAATCCTTTTCCGTCAACCCACGCGTGAGAGCAACTATATCCTTGGTTGCTTCCAAATTTACAAGAGAGGGAATTGGATGCGAGCCAACATGGATTGTAAGCGGGGGACAATCGGGGAGCTTACTTCGATCAATCACGACTCCCCTATTTACTTTGCCCTCCATTACTTCCACCAAGGTTGAGCTAGCGAGCCCGGAACCCTTACCGAAACCAATGACACTAATACGATCGTACTCATCAAGGTTGAATTCCTTCCCTTCAATGTGGAGAGTAGTGCCGATTACTCTTATACTCTTGCGGACTACCGAAGCATTATCGATAGCCTCATAACCCGCCTCAATAATCTCGAGCAAATCCCTCCGCCCCTTACTCTGCGCCAACTCATCAAAATTTTTAATCCTTCGCATATCACTATATTAACACTCTAAGCATCTGAATAATAATCTAGCCTCCTCCGACTACTTGTAATATTTGGTTTAATTTTGATAGTTAACTGTTAATTTTTATCTAAATGGCAACTTGTCTTTTTTCATTCGTCTAGTATACCAAACGTTCTAATTCAAAAGACAAGTTGCCTTAGCAATAACTGAAAGAGGATTACATCCAAGGGCAACCCTCCGCGAGGAGGGTTGCTTCTATTTTAACTCTTTGTATGACGCCAAAGGATCGGACTGGGATCTACGCAAGCGCAACAGAATCAAGGTTAATTACTTCGGTTATGGCATCGGGATATTTGTTTAAGAATTTGGCAAAGGAAACGTCTTCATTCCCCCATTTATATTCCGTAGCTCTTATCTCCCCCGCCCTCTCTTCAATCAAATCTATCTCCTCCCCTTTTCTTGTTCGCCAAAATGAAAGTGCCGATGATTGAGTTCCAGAAACGCTTTCCTTTAACCTCTCCGCAATACAAAAATTCTCAAAAACAAAACCCTTATCTAGGCGCTTATTAAGCGAAGAAAGATTGTCGATAATTGCATTTCTAATCCCCACATCAACAAAAAATATTTTAAATGCCTTTTTTAATTCGTTTCTTGGATTTCGAGAGAATGAAGGCAATCTAAAAATTACGTAGGCTTGCTCTAAGAAGCTCAAGTACTTCTGGACAGTTTCTCTGCTGGCGCCTACCGTTTGGGCAAGTTCATTCAAACTTACCATACTGCCTACTTGCAAGGCGATCGCTTTAACCAAATTTTCTAAAACCGCAGGGCTACGAACTGACTCGAAGATAAAAATATCTTTATATAAATAATTAGTTGCTAAATTTTTCAGAAGATCCTCCTTTTGAGTAATATCTGGCTCTCCAACAACAGCGGGGTACGTTCCCAGTCTAAGTAACTCCAACAAGGCAATCTTGTCCACTTTACCTGCCTGCGTGATTTCCTCTAAAGATAGTGGATAGAGAGTGAATTCGAATGCCCTGCCTGTTAGTGGCTCATTTATTTTATTGGCAAGATCAAACGAAGAGGAGCCGGTAGCAATAATCTGAACTTTAGGGTACGTATCTACGAATACTTTAAGTATCACCCCAATGTTTTCTATTGTTTGGGCCTCATCAAAAACTACAATCTTTTTATCACCGACTAACTCAAGTAGCACATCTGGTTCTCCTAATATGAAACTTTTTCTTACAGACGCCAGTTCGCAGTTGAAGTACTCGGCCTTATTGCCAAATGGGAGAATTAGCTCCTTACACAAGGTTGTCTTGCCAGCTTGACGTGGACCAAAAATGAGGATTGCTCGACCCTTGAATAAACGCTCCAATATCATGGCCTCAATTTTACGCTTAAATATCATATGGTTAGTATAGTAACAAATTGCCGGTAAAATAGCAATTTGTGAATCCACCGAAAATAAGGCCTAAGATCTATGTTTTCTAGTGTAATAAAAAGCCCCAGTCTCGCAAGTGCATGCGATCCGGAGATTTGGCTTGGGTTAATAAAGCAATCTATGTTCCACGTTATTTTCCCACAGCTTCTTCTCATATCCAAAAACAAAGCCCGCCCGAACGATGTCAGGCGGGCGCAGGCAGGTTGTCACATGAATTGATGGACAATCCAACCAATAAGAGTAGCAAGAAACGGCACAATGATGTCGTGAACTATTGACTCATTTCTTCCGTCCTCATCCTTCGGTATATATGGTTGCGCCAGGAAGCTGATGACAATCCCAACACCAATAGCTTGAGACAAGGAAAGTGATGGGAGGCTGAAAGTGGGAACCATGAACCAGCCCCACAACAACATGAGTGCTGCACCGTTCAGCAGATACGTAACGACCAGCAATGCGATCCAGCCTAGCGCGAGCATTAGATTCCTCCCTTTTTCCGGTCTGTCGAAGGCCTCGAAATTCCGCTTTGGAGTCTAACATCACACCCTTGACTTTGTCAAGCATTTTTGCCTGGTTCGACCCTTTAACTTTATAAAACTACGAAGAGCTTAGTTCAAATTATAGAGGCCCTACTCCAGTTTGGTTTGGGCGATAAATTCATTAAATAATTCTACTTTTTTTGCATCTTGCGGATTGAATAGGAAATTTTGCACATCTTTAGCTAATTCTTTGAAGTCTATACTCTTAGTTGCTTCTGTAATCATGTTGCGCAACGATTCGGGACCATCAATCTCGATCTTTAGCTTAAGGTACTCGTAATTTGGCTTTGTGATAGATAACAGAAAAACAATGTCAAAAAAGTCCCGCCCCTTGGCTCGCTTGCGATTGAATGCAGCATAGATCTTTTGCGACAAGAGAATATCTAAGGGTGTTACAAAAACTTCAGTAAATACGCCAAACTTGTTAAGAATCTTTTTATCTGGTTGATAATCAAAACCTTGCGCTAAACTATCAATTTGGACAAGAACTTTCTCCCCTTCATGTGGAGTGAGACCACTCGCGAACAAAATATCGGGAAATCGCACATTGCACCTGAAGGCCTCCTTGCCTACCACATTAATTTCTACAGAGAGTCCCTCTGCCGTAAGCCCGGCACGCACAGTTTCTGACAACACTTCAAATTCACTACTCTGCAGATTGAAATTATCAAAGTCTAAGTCTTCTGAAAATCTAGAATTGTCATAGATGATCCTAAGTGCTGTGCCGCCAAGAAATGATAGTTTGCTCGCGTATTTTGAGGTGAAAATAATCTCAAGAATCTTGTACTGCAAGTACTCCCGCAAGAGGGCGCGACTAAAGGGGCGTAGCGACTCTGGATACTGCTCACTAATTTGCTGTAAGCTCAACATGTTATTTAACTTTATTCATAAACACAATAATCTGATCCAAGCGCGCAAGTAAACTCTTACTCGCGAACGCCTTAGAATATCTACGCAACTTATCCATATTCGCTCGCTCCAAAAATTCTCGACTGTTGAAGCGCCACTCGTGGAAGTCCGCCTCCTTGGCTATCTTGGGATTTAGATACAAGTAATCTAGAACTGCCTTTTCCATCTCGGCAATCTTAAAGGATTGATTGCCTAGTCTCTCTAAACGATAGCCAAATAACAACTGTGACTTTAGTCTATGATAAGTAAACAGAGCTATGGGAGTCTGAAAGCTTGAGGTCTTCTTGCTACAAACCGAAGTAATGGAGTAAACACCCTCTGGAATAAAACCGTAATATGATAGAGCTGATTCAAAGGATACATATGATGGCGCGTACAAATGATTTGCAATCAGAAAGAGTTCATCCTCATTTGATACTGTATCGGTAAATATGTAGTAGCCCCTACGGAGCTTCTTTATATACCCCATCTTTTGCCAATCATTTAATCGGGCCGGGTAGAACTTCGGATCTATCTTGCGAATGTCACTTACAGAAAACACCCGAAAATTCTTAAGTTGTTCTCTAAATACTAGATATTGCATATATTTCTAAAGTTTACGCTTATTCATAATCTTTGGACATATTATAGCAAGGCCACCCCAGTAAAGCAAGCTCTTATCCCCACCACATATTTGACTTAATATGCGGTATCATGATACCCTGTATTTAATGAAATTTAAGAGAAAACAGACCATTGAGGCAGAGCTATCCCCCAAAAGGGTACTGGTCATATACGGACCTCGCAGGGTCGGCAAAACTACCATGCTTGAATCATATCTTGACAAACAAAACGAAAGAAAGATTTTCTATTCTAGCGGCGACGACGCGAACTTGAGGAGGATTATAGAGAGCGAGGAAAGGAACCGAATTCTAGAGTTTGTTCGCCCCTACGATATTATTGCCATAGATGAAGCGCAATTTATTCCGTCTATCGGGCTTGGCGCCAAGATGATGATTGACGCATTGCCTGAAAAAAACATCATTCTTACGGGATCATCATCGTTTGATTTATCAAACAAAATTGGAGAACCGTTAACCGGTCGTCATTTTACTTTAGTTCTTTTGCCACTCGCCCAGGGTGAGATGGAAGGCAGTAGGTTCGAACTCAACAATTCCTTAGAGGATTTCCTCATCTACGGATCGTACCCGGAAATTCTAAGTGAAAATAATAGCGATAAAAGGACAAAAAAACTTATCGAGTTAATTACTTCATATCTATTCAAGGATGCTCTCGCTCTTGAGGCGGTGCGATCGCCGGACACATTGCTTGATATTGTTAAATGCCTGGCCTTTCAAATTGGTGGCGAAGTTTCGATAAACGAGATAGCCATGACCGCGAAAACTGACACAAAAACAACCGCCAAATACCTCGACCTATTGGAAAAGATGTTCGTAATCAAACGTGTCCGAGGATTTAGCCGTAATCTAAGAAATGAGATTACTCAAAAAGCGAAGTATTATTTCCTCGATAACGGTATACGCAATGCGGTGATATCCCAATTCAATCCTCTGCACCTGCGCAATGATATTGGAGCTTTGTGGGAGAACTTCGTATTTATGGAACTGTTCAAAAAGAGTAATATCGAAGGCAAGTTCGACAATTACTACTTCTGGCGCACGCATACCGGCCAAGAGATAGATATTATCCGAGAGCGCAATGGGGCGTTAGAGCCGATTGAATGCAAGTGGTCGGACAATCATAGTACCAAGCTACCCTCTGCCTGGCAGAAGGCTTACGGTAACAAGTCACTTACGGTTATCACCAAAGAAAATTATCTGGACTTCCTGCTATAAGCGTTTCTCTTCCCATCTCCAAAAACGAAGCCCGCCCGAACGATGTCAGGCGGGTGGGAGTCCCGGAACCCAATCACGACGTAGTGTCATGTTGGGCCCGGGACTCGGGGGTCAGAGGTTGGGAGATGCGTTCCTTCCGTTGTCCCTCTTGTCATAGACCTTGAGGACGGCCTTCTGGGTGGGATTCCACCTCCACTTCTGGGTGACCTGCACGGTCTTGCCACGAGCGGCCAGGGCAGCGTCGAGCTCGGCGATCGCAAAGGTGATCTGCTCGTCCGTGAACGGACTGACCTCGCCAGCGTCACTAGGACAGGGCTCGAACTCCCACCCCATGTCGGCGCGCAGAACAGAGTTGCAACCAGTCGAATGGCCGTTGGTCTTCGTGTGCATCTCGCAGTAGAAGATCCGATCCCACTTGCCATCGTCGTTGTAGTCGTGGCCCGTGATCGAGCCTTCCTGTCCTTCGGGCTGAATGTGGACGATACGTCTCATGCCACAGCCTCGGTCATCCTCGTCCAGGTTGACGATGTAGGTGGCAGTGGTGGTCGTGACCGTACCGTGGAACACATCCCAGGTGACAGCGTGCTCGGCGGGTGTGCAGTTCGAGGTATTGCTGTGCAAACGGATGCCGATAACGGCTCCGGCGAAAGTGGCGACACAGAGCGCAAGAAGCACCAGGCGGTTTCGCATGTTTTCCCCCTCAGTTTGTGGCCTAACCACAAGATCAGGCCGAGTTCAATTCACTTAACATATTACGCTAAATGACTTGACTTTGTCAAGTGCGGGATTTTTAATAGGTCTTGTCACCCAGTTTAATCTCGTTTTGGGGAGTGCCGGAGAGGAAAGATTTGATGTTATCTGCGGTGGTGGCGAGACGCTCGCGATCAGCCTCTAGCGAATGGAAGGCGATGTGCGGCGTGATAAGCACGCGTTTGTCATCCACCAGGACGTGATCGGCGATGATAGTCTTGAGCTCGTCAATCTTGTGCTCGTGCAGGACCAGCTCGGCCTCGTCTTTGAGCATGCGCTCACCCTCAAGTACGTCGAGTCCCACGTGGGCCACTACCCCAGACTCAAGCGCCCCGACAAGTGCGATAGTATCCATAAGTTCGCCGCGAGCTGTGTTGATGATTGTCACTCCCCTTTTCATCTTCCCGAATTGCACAGCACCGAGCATATGATGATTCTTTTTCGTGTACGGACAATGGAGTGTGATGATGTCAGCTTGGGCGAGCAAATCGTCGAGAGGTAAATACTTGCCTTCCACTTCGCTGGCGAACTTCTCGTCTGGGTACATATCGACAAGCAAGATGTTCATGCCGAAGCCTCGCCCGATCCGGGCCGAGTTCTTGCCGATCTTGCCCGTACCAATAACGCCAAGTGTTTTGCCAAAGAGATCGAAGCCTTGCAAAGGTCCCACCTCGAACTTGCCCTCTTCCTGGATCTGATCATGTGCCTCGAAGGTGCGTCGCGAGAGCGAAAGAAGCAAAGCGAATGCGTGCTCGGCCACGGCCCGTGCCCCGTAACTTGGCACACTTGAGAGGCTGATGCCTCGCTCCTTGAGCGCCACAAGGTCAATGTGATCCGTGCCAGTCGAGCGCGTGACGATGTGCTTAAGATGTGGCATATGCTCGAGCAACTCGCGCGTAACCATCGAGCCCACGAACACCGAGAGCACCTCGGCCTCCCCGGCCATCGCCACATTCTCACTCGAGAGTCTATCGGGACAGAATGTCATCTCCATCCCCCCGCCCGTATCCCCTAATAATTCCCGAAAAATCTTCTCCTCCCCCGCATCCGATTCATAAAAAACAACTTTTGTATTCATGCCTATATTCTACCTCATTTGCTATTTATTGGCTTACTCACGCTCCACATAAACTGCCACCAAGTGCGAAATGCATCGGCAATATTGGGATTGAGTATAACAGTCACAGAGGCACTTTCCTCAATCTGACCTAAGCCCACTCCCGAAAGAATAACAGTATAGTCACCAAATGTGTCAATGGCGACACTGGTGGAAAAGCCAGTAGGCAAAACTCTGGAATCTGCGGGAAAGTAGCTAACAAACTGTTTATTTTTCTCTACGGCCTGACTGTCAAAGAGCATGTGGTACTTAATGCCCAGACGCTTGGACTCCTTCATTGCCTCCTCAAAGTAGCCCTTGAGTCGCCCATCCATCCAACCCCCTCTTGCACCCAGGGCGAAAACATCCTCTTTAACACGCAGAATATCTTGCATATAATTCTTCCAGCCCTCCAACCCTTTATATTCGAAAACGACGTTACTACTCTCGGCCTTGCCATAGAGCTTCTCTAGATCCGGCATGATAACCTGCAAGGCCAAATCTTTCTCCCGAATTATTTCCGATAGCTTCTTAGGGTCAACAGCGCGATAGATGCTGTCGTGCTTCTGGATAATCTCAAAGACCAAACCCTTCTCGGTCAGTCTACTTAGTGAGTCATACACATTCCTGCGGTTAATCTTGGCCTTGGTGGCAATCTGCCCGGCTGGCATATTGCCAAAACGTACCAAGGTCTCGTAAATCTTGGCTTCATTGGTGGGTAGACCTAACTGCTCAAGTACGCTTGTAAACATAATATGGCTCTGTTTATTGATTAATTATTATGTGGTGTATTATAGCACCTCGTGGACATATGTGCCACTCATACCAGATATTCTATACTTCCCCCAGATGCTAGTCAATCCCGACTAACTAGAAGGAGGAATATTATGAACGCAAGCGATGTCATCAAGATGTTCCTTGCCAACATCGAAAAAAGAGCGACGGGTGCTCTTGGGTCTACGGGCTTCACGCGAGACTCACTATATCCACGCGCATTCTCATTTCTCCTTAATTTCCTCTTGAATAAGGTGGGGATGTTGAATAATGAAATAACAAGAGAGGAACACCTCGCAGACGCGTACATGGTACGCTTGGCCTGCGAGAACCCAGAGTGCACAGCCACGAGGGGTCTGGTGAGTGTGGTTCTCCAAGAAACAGAAATATTCTCGATAGAGGAACGTAAGAAATTTCTGCCCTGGGATAACAAGTCCCCGAACTACCAAACCATGAGCAACCCGATCTGGAGTGACTACCCAGATCAAGTTGAAATCTACAGGATTCTTTCCTCAAATCCGAAATTCTAACGATTTCGAATCCCCTTTGGCTCGCACCCGCCGTTAGGCGAGGCATGTAGCCCGAGGGGATTTTTGTTTACTTCAATGACTTCTTGGATTGCCTTTGGTTTAAATAGTTATCCTTGCCGGTCACTTTCTTACCGGATTTGGATTCAATTTCCTTGCGGGCATTACCAGCAACTTGGCCACCATCTTTTGCGTCCTTCTGTAAACGTGGCAAGCCTTTGGAATCAAGCACTTGGGTGAGTTTAGTCGTCGTGGCCTCACCAAGCATTGTCAAGAAAAATTAAAAGTGAGAGTATTACGCACATTAATACCCCGCATGCGTTTGGCGATCCAATCCGGTGAGTAACCCTTCTGGTCATATATCTTCTTGGCACGCAATATAGCCCGCTCCGGATCTTGGATCTCCTCAATCTGCTCCTGGCCAACCTTAGCCAGCCACTGCTTGAACGGCTCAGCCTTGGGCGACGGGATGGATTGAATAATACGGAAAATACCACTCAAATTAGCACTATCTGTTTCGTACAATTTACCATCTACTGACAATAGTTTCAGTTGTACGATTTTATCGTACAACTCGGAATAACCTTCAGAAATAAGCTTCCTTTTTAGGTCACTCCAATAACGTCTTGGGTATGGGCTCTCGGATAGTATGGCCACAATATCAATTATCGAGAAATACCACTGTTCGTCATGCCAGGTTCGTCGCACCTCCTTCTCCTCAAAAATTGCCACGCTTTTCGGATTGAGTCTCTTCTTCATATTATTCTATTATATTACCTTTGACGGACCATGCAAAAGAAAAAGCCCGGGTGACGCAGTGCGTGCGTCCCCGAGCTTTCATGTGGACTAATCCTCACCTTCCGTCACCATTCGACACCTCTCGTAGTCGAAGTACTGTCAAAGAACACGACCTGCACCAAGCTGTTTGACGAGCTCAGCTTTTACTGCATTGCCGATCTCAGCAGGTGAAACGTTGTTAATGCCCTTCGCCATCGAGACCGCACACCCAATATCATACACAGCCCTTTCGGCATCGTACGAGGTATCGATATGTGCCATCCACCCCTCTGCCTCGATGCATTTCTTCGCTGCCAACACTGCCTCCCTCGCAGCCAGCAAGTAGCGACTGGCTGGAATGTTTTCGCTTGCCCAACCTGACAAATGATCCAATTCCTCCGCCAACTTCCAAGACAACTTGATTTTCTCCGACCTGGCTTCTGGACTAGAAACTTTCATTCGCTTTCTCCTTTTCTTCCTGATTTTCAACGATTAACTGAGAAAAGTATAGCATTATGTGTGTGATATGTCAACTGTAAATGTGCTTAAATATGGCCATATTACGATAGTTGTGAATAATAGTGTTGACGAGTGCTCAACAACTGCTATGATTGAGCCGTATGTTGGAACAGGCATTAAATCAGCTAGGGCTCAATAAGCATGAGATTGAGGTTTATCTGGCTATTCTGCGTGCTGGCAAGAGCGCACCCGCTCGCCTATCCATTCTCACGGGCATCAATCGCACGACCATATATAGCATAGGTAGGAAGTTGGCTAAACTTGGCCTGATAAGTTTTGATAATAGTGGCAAGACGACATATTTAATGGCCCAGCCACCGGAAGCAATCGAATCTATTTTGAGCGAAGAATCAAGAGCGCTGGATGAGAAGCGCAAACTTGTTGAGCAGATTAAGGAGGAACTACTAAATCTTCCGAAGGCTCAAGGCTATTCTGTGCCCCGAATTAAATTTGTAGAGGAGAATGATCTTAGTGATTATATGCGCAATCAAAACAACGTATGGGAGAAGAGTGGACAGCACTACGACAATACCTGGTGGGGCTACCATGACAACTCTTACACAGAGAAGTATGGTGAGGTGATCAAGTGGATGTGGAAGGTGGGATCTAAGGATCTTAAAGTACGCTTCCTTACTAACAAAGCAGATGTAGAGACAGAGATGTCCAAACTCTTTCCAGAAAGACTGACGAAAGTGTGGGCTGGGCAAGAGTTCGACACTTCGCTCTGGGCAATAGGCGATTTCGTAATTATGGCCCAGACAAGGGTGCGCCCGCATTATCTTGTTGAAATCAACGATCCGGTACTCGCCCGCAACCAGAGGAATCTCTTCGCCGGGATTTGGGAAGCTGGGGGTTGATTATTTGCGCTTGCGATACGATGTGCTAGTGCGACGTTCGATTGAATATACATGAATCACGCCCGTCTTCTTTGTATAATTCATACTCGATTCTGTAATTCCCGATGCGGCGTCGCCAAGAATCTTCTCCGGACATTTTGAGTATGTCTCCCGAGAAAGGATCGAGGCACATTTCTTTTTCTATAATATCAATGATTCGTTCCCTGTCTTTTGCCGGGAAATTGGCCAAACCCTTCCGAGCGGAAGGATCAATTACGGATACCCAGCTCATGTTTTACCTGATCGAGGGTGTAGTAATCGCCCTTTTTATAATTCTCTCGAGCCTTCTTAAGTTTGACTAAGTCTTTCTTGGTGGGTTTGAACTCCGGAATGTTTGCCGGAATTATTCCCATTCTTAAAACCCCATCCACATATGCCCTAGTCGCACTCTGAAGGAAGGCCGAATACGTAGACCCTTCTCGCTCAGCCCTCTGTTGAGCCGCCTTCTTGAACTTGGGATCAATCTTAAATATCACTTGTGTTGTTTGTGTTGCCATATATATCTAGTATATATGCTATATATACGCTGTCAAGTGGAAAAATAAAAAGCCCGGGTGACGCAGTGCGTGCGTACCCGAGCTTCATGAAACCTTCACATAGACTCCTTCACGAGTTCAACGAATGCTTCCGGAGTATACCCACTTATACGCTGTCAAGGAGCATAAAAACAAAAGAGGCATGACACTGTGGTCAT
>Ga0209542_10000985_pt1 | contig 68023 bp, 76 predicted proteins | sample RifCSPhighO2_01_FD_184028 | JGI IMG/M metagenome (GOLD analysis project Ga0209542, IMG submission 184028) | Soil microbial communities from Rifle, Colorado - Rifle CSP2_plank highO2_0.1 (SPAdes) (version 2) | ecosystem: Environmental > Terrestrial > Deep subsurface > Rock core/Sediment ...
CTTGTCTTTTCTTCCCATAGCTTTTGAGAATTGAAACTTATTTATAAAGTTTATTCTATTTTTTGAAAAATAGTGTTAGGTTAGTTTAAATTTCGAGGCAAGTGTATTTATGTGCGGGAAGATTATGCAACGTTAAAGATAAGAAATTTTAAATATGCCCATATTTTAGCCATCAGTATGAAAAATTTAACATTTGCAAACTCTGCCGTATTTATCATCCTTTTCGGCATAGCACTAATAGAAGCATTTCAAAAACAAAATTGGGTTGAAGCTTTGCTTTTTTTGACTTTAGGAGTAATCTCTCTTTGGGCAGATTTTAAAAAAACGTGAAATCCCCCTCTTGGTCTTGCCCTCCAGGATAAAGATATACCACAAAATTATAAATACGGCTGCCGGGACTTGCGTGTACCAAAATGCTCACTTGGCACAAATCGAACCCGGACCTCAAGCTTTTTCTGATTTTTAAATCGTGGGAAGCTCGAATCAAACCACTAGACCACAGCCGTATAATGAAGCGTGAATTTCAGTTCAGTATTAAAGTATTTTCATTATAACATAACAACAAAACACAAATTCAAACACAAAATTTAAATATTAACTTAATCAAAAAATCCTGATTTAAAAATAAAGGTGAGAATCATAGAAAAAAACACAGATCTTAAAATTAAATGCTTCAAGTGCGGTAATGAGCACCCTATGAATATGATGAGAATGGACCCAAACGGCAAGAATCTAGTATGCAGGGGCTGCCTTGACAGAAAAGTTTCATCAAACACCAGACCGGAAGAACCTATAAGGTCACAAAAAAGACAGGAAGAGCCGGCGATGAAAGAATATTTCTGTAAAGCCTGCAAGTATAATTTCAAAAGGGCAAAGCATATTGCTGTTTCAACATGCCCTTACTGCGGCTCTGGAAATATCAATGTAAAAGGAAGCACTGCAAGGATTATGGCAGATGCGTTCAAGATGAAGGGGGACTAAAATGGACTACAATGGTTCCGAGGAACATTATGTTCCTCATTGCATGCTTTCCATCAACGCTTTCGCCAAGGGTTGGGAGGACTAAAAATGTACGATGCAATGGTTCCATGCAAAGGATGCAGCAATAAAGTGCCTGCTTCCTCACTAAAGATGGATTTGGATATAGGCAAAATGGTGTGTCCTGACTGCATCAAAAACAAGAAAATTCACAAGGAGATTGAAGACGAAGCAATGCACAAAAAACAAGCGGCGCAAATGCAAAACCCATCATCAACTCCGCAAGTCACAGTTATGCACTCTGAAGAGCCAAAAGCTGGCAGGATAGCCCATAAATGCACTTCGTGCGGGTACAAGTTCAAGATAGACCCGGAAACAAGAATTCCAAAGAACTGCCCTTACTGCAATTCAAGGGTTATGAGCTATTAGAAAATAGTCTAAGCGGCAGAACTTAATCTTAAATCACTTAATGGAGATTCTATTGCATCCAAAGCTTTTTCCATCATATTTAAAGTATTCAATGCCTTATCATAATTAAAATTATTCTCGTATTTAAGTAAATAGAGTATACCCCTACCAAAAAGAAATCCCATCTTTGAATCTATATCTTGCCATCTTCTATCCAATGAGATTAATGCATCTAGCACTTTTGAGAATTTCTGATAAGTCTCATAAAAATGATTGCGTTTTGCAAAAACTATTTTCCTATCCAACCTTTTGGAAATAATTTCCTTAAGTTCATAGAATTGTTTTTTTAATGTCTCGTGGGTCTCAAAAAATTCAGCGGATAGTTCATCATGGGTTATTTTTAATTCTTTTGCTCTTCTATTTTGCCACCAACTAATTAAACCCATGATGAATTAAAATCTTATTCCTCTTCCTTTCCTTTGGATTCTGAGCCTTCATTGTAAGAAGGAACAGCTGCCTTGCTGATGATCATTATATCACCTATGGATTTGACCAGTTGGTGAGGCACAATTACTCCTTTTGCTGAACCTAGAACTTTGTTCAAGAATGAATTCTTTGTTGCCCTTACTCTCCAGCCAAATACCTTATTTTGAGTAAGAATTGACTCTTCAACATCACCAAAATACTCGCCGTTGTCTGTAAATACCCTCATATCATAAGTTTCGCTTATCTTTTTCATCTTTAGCATTGAAATCACCTTTATTTTATTTAAAAATCATTTAACTTTAAAGTGTTTTATCTGCGAAGTAGTATTTAAATCTTTTGAAAAAAAGTGGAAAGCCTTAATAAAATACATTGATTCCCGATAATTCATGAAATATGGGAATTTAGTATTTTTAGGAACTTCACATATAGCAAAGCAAAGCCTGGATGAAGTAAAAAAGTATATAGAAGAAGAAAAGCCGGATATTGTAGCGATAGAGCTTGATGCCAAAAGATTGCCTGCCCTGATGAGCAAGGCTCCCAGAAAAATTCGGCTTAGAGCTATCAGGCAAATTGGAATAAAAGGATTTGTTTTCTCTCTGATTGGCGCGTGGGCAGAGAAAAAGCTTGGAAAGCTCGTTGGAGTTGCGCCAGGCTCTGAGATGAAGCAGGCAGTTCAGATTGCGAAGAAAAACAATATTCAAATTGCGCTGGTTGACCAGGATATTGAAATAACCCTGCGAAGGCTTTCAAAAACTTTGACTTGGAAAGAAAAATGGAATTTTGCTGCAGATATTTTAAAGTCTATATTTACAAAAGGGGAGAGGATTGATTTTGATTTGAGGACTGTGCCAGAAAAAAAGATAATCAGGAGATTAACATCAAGATTAAAAGAAAGGTATCCGAATGTGCATAAAGTCCTGATTGAGGAAAGAAATTCCGTGATTGCTGGAAATTTAAGGAATTTAGTAAATTCCAATCCGGATAAAAAAATCCTTGCAATTCTGGGCGCAGGGCATGTTGATGATGTTCTAGAACTGGTTAAAAGGAGTGAAGAAATTAATTTGAACTACAGCTATTCGATTGGAAAATAAGTTTTTGAAGCTGATAGATAAATTTACCACGAATGGAATGAATAGTTCATTAACAAAACAAAAAATAATCATAAAACCATGAAACTATAAGCCTTAGCTGACTTTGCGGTTAAAACCAATAAACTTAAATAATCCATTTCCAAAAACAGTACAATGGCAGAATTAGTTGATTTGATAGACAAATTAAAAAAATATTACACATTCACAAAGTATGAAGTTAGGGGCTACGCAATAGCAATATTGGCGATTGCATTCATTATTTCTTTCAGGGAGTGGGGCGCAAACCAGTTTGATCTGGCAGCAGGATTATTTAACCTGTTCAATTCGATTTTGATTGTTGCCATGTCAGTTCTTGTTCACGATGCAGGCCAAAGAATCTGGGGGCTTGCAATCGGATATAAAATAGAATTCAAGATGTGGACTTTTGGGGTTGTTTTAGGGCTGATACTTGCTTTTGTCACCAACGGAAAATTCTGGCTTATCATTCCGGGCACATTTATGCTGCACCATTTAGCCGGCCACAGACTGGGATTTTTCAGGTATGGAATAAATATTATAGGGCAATCTATGGTTGCGCTTGCCGGGCCGCTATTCACGCTTATGCTGATTATTCTGTTAAAAATTTTATATGCATTATCCCCGAACCCGCTCCTACAGAAAGCAATTATGTTCAACATAATTTACAATATAACTAACATGCTTCCAATTCCGGTTTTGGACGGCGGCAAAATATTTTTTGGAAGCAGGATGATTTATGCCTTTGTGATGCCCGCAATGATAGTCGCAACAATTTTAATGATGATTGATATACCAGTATTTTTTTCTGTTGTTCTGTCGCTCTTGGTCGGCGTAATTTTGTGGCTTTGGTATTATGTAAGCTTTGAAAGAAAAGTATGGAAGGGACCATAAATGTCGAAAATATACAATATCTTTTTAATTGATGGATGTAAGTTGAATGGAGCCTTACAAGGCAGCATATTTTCGAGCATGGTTAAAAACCACACAAAAGTATTTGCGTTTGCAGCACTTAACTGTAAGTTTAAAGGTGATTTTTGACATGTTCGAAGTTGAAAAAAGCTGGATGGAATTTTTCTTTTTGCTGATTGCAGCAATGGGGCTGATTTTTGCCTTAGTGGTGCCAAGCGCTATGGTGGGATATGCTCTTGTTTTTGTATCGGGATATTTTGCAGGCAGGGTTTTGTACCAGAGAAGAACAAATATTGTTTTTCCGTTCTATATTATAATTGCAGGATTTTTGATAGGATACATTGTGGGAATGCAATACGGCAACAGGATAATTGCAGCCGCCCTATTCATTGCTGGGGCTGTTCTGAGCTATCAGCTGCACAGCAAAGGAATTTTGATGGACCGGCTTTACTAAGATGAAAAAAATATATTTTTTGTTGGTGATACTTGTTTTAACATCATGCACGAGTGAAGTTGAAATAAAAGACGCTCAAAGCTCAGATGTGATTGCTAAAGAGACTTACATAAGAACTACAAATGTGGAAATTGAAAGCAATAAAACAATAGCGCCGCCGTCCATAAAAATATTGTCTCCAAGAGATAATCAAATGATAAAAAATTCAACTATAAATGTCAAAGTCTATGCCGATAATTTCAAGATTGTGCCTGTGGGAAGCATGGTAAAAAATAGAGAAGGGCATTTTCATGTGTGGCTTGACAGCGAGAGAAGAATCAGCGCTTACAATAATTTTACTTTCGAGAATGTTTCTTCGGGAAGGCATTCAATAGCAGCTGAATTGGTCATGAGTGACCATTCCTCGCTTAATCCTCGAGTAATTAAAACAATTTTAATCAATGTTGAATCTGATGCCATTTCAAAAGAGATCCTCCAACAGCCCGGATTGGAAGAATTTTCTATTGAATCTGATGACTTTGGGTTTTACCCTAATAATCTAATGGCGAGAATAAATGATACCGTCATAATTAATTTCAGATTCAGGAATGCCACGATGTATTTTGCTGGCATTGACATTCAAGGGCCATTTCCAACAGTTAAATACAGGCACGGTGACAAGCAGCCAATAAGGGCAGAGTTTGTTATGAAAGAAGATGTAAAAATAACTTCTTACTGGCCTTCAACCGGGGTCAAGAAGGCGGATTTGATGGTGAATGCTGCCAAGTGAATTATTTAAAGTTTTTATTCTGGTTCATTTTTTAATGAAGTATGGAACAACAAACATAAAGCCAATTGATAAAAGCCCAACACTAGAAAATTCAAAAAGGGAAGGAAAGAATATGGCAAATACTACATTAAAATACACGACAAGCAGAATTGTAATCGCTGCTACATATTCAACTCTTAAAGAGTACGTCTTGAGGCCAAATGGCTTAATGCTTTTTTTCAGGGCAAAAATATATAAAAATAGCATCCCCATACTCTCAAAAATTCCAATAGTCAAAAGGGATAAAAACTCACTTTCAATTGGTATCATCAAGCCGATAAATTCAAAAATTAAAATTATTGGAATTGCAATCAAGGACCATTTAAACGCTGACCAAAGCCCACCATTTTTAGATAGGATTTTAATTTCATCAAACAATGCCATAAACATAATTTGCTAACCTTTTGTTTAATAATTTTTCGAATTGTTTTAATAATAAAAATACAAAACAACACACCATAGATACAAATTTCTTCAACAACCTATTTAAACTCAAAAATACTCTCAAAGCGCTATGATTAAGAACTTCGAGCCAAGGCTGTATCAGGAGACTATTCTTAACACAGCTGCAGAGAAGAACACTTTGGTAGTGCTTCCAACCGGAATGGGGAAGACGAATATTTTTCTGATGCTTTCTGCCCAGAGGCTGAAGCAGTTTCCAAATTCAAAAATACTTTTTATCGGGCCTACCAAGCCGCTGATTGACCAGTATATGGCGGTATTCAAGGAGCATTTTGAAATTGATGAAAACAAAATGTCCGTTTTCACAGGCATGATAAGCCCTGAAAAAAGAGGGGAGCTGTGGAAGAAATCAAAAATTATTTTTTCAACACCACAGGGTTTGGAAAATGACATAATCAGCAACCGCATAAATCTTGCAGAAGTCTGCCTGCTCGGGGTTGATGAAGCGCACCGCGCAGTTGGAGATTATGCCTATGTATTTGTTGCAAAGCAGTTCATGAAGCTTTCAAATTTCCCGAGAATAATTGCGCTGACCGCTTCGCCGGGAAGCGATATGGAAAAAATACAGGAAGTGTGCAAAAATCTTTTCATTGAGGATATTGAGGTCAGGACAGATGAAGACCCCGATGTCAAGCCATATGTGCAAGAAATCCATACAGAATGGGTGAATGTAGAACTTCCAAGAGTTTTTATTGACATTCAGAAATTCTTGTTGCTATTTTTAAGAGAAAGGTTTGAAAGGCTGAAGAAAAGTGGAGTTCTCAAAAAAGCCGATGTAAAGTTTGTTTCAAAATCAGACTTGCTGCAGCTCCAGGGGGAAATAAGGAGCAGGATTTCCCAGGGAGATAAAGATTTTGCGATGTGGAGCGCAATTTCAACTCTTGCCGAAGTCATGAAGATTTATCACGCTCTTGAGCTGCTTGAAACGCAGGGAATTAACGCGCTGCACAAATATTTTGAAAAATTAGTTTCTGAATCCAGCACATCACAGACAAAGGCAATCAGGAGCATAATGGCTGACTCAAATTTCAAGTCTGCGCTGATAAAAGCAAGAATACTTCATGAAGAAGGAGTTGAGCATCCAAAATTAATCGAGCTTCAGAATATTGTTGATGCCGAAGCCGGCAAAAATCCCAATATTAAGATAATGATTTTCAACCAGTACAGGGACAATGCCCTTGATGTTATGCAGAAGCTGAATAAATTAAGTAATGTAAAAGCAAACATTTTCGTCGGTCAGCAGAAAAAAATCGACACAGGAATGAGCCAGAAAGAGCAGAAACAAATGCTTGATGATTTCAGGAACGGGCTGTTTAATGTGCTTGTTGCAACATCAATCGGGGAAGAAGGCCTTGACATTCCGAAAGTTGATTTGGTGATATTCTATGAGCCTATTCCAAGCGCAATCAGGAGTATACAAAGGCGCGGCAGGACTGGACGGCAGGAAAAAGGGCGAGTTATAATTTTGTTAGCCAAAGGCACCAGGGATGAGTCTTACAGATGGGTTGCCCATCATAAAGAGAAAAAAATGTACATGAATCTAATTAGTTTAAGAAAAAAACTTAATTTAACCCTTCATGAAAGAAAAGAAAATTCTGCAGCAAAACATACTGAAGATAAAATAAAAATTTTTGCTGACTACAGGGAGAAAGGAAGCGGAGTTATAAAGGAAATGGTTGAAGAAAACATTCAGGTCAATTTGGAGAGATTGGAATATGCGGATTATATTTTATCATCAAGGTGCGGAGTTGAAATCAAGACAGTTTCTGATTTTGTTGATTCAATAATTGACGGAAGATTATTGGAGCAGATTAAGAACATGAAGAATAATTTTGAAAGGCCTGTGATTGTGATTGAGGGCTCTGAGGATATTTATTCTGTTCGCAACGTGCATCACAATTCAATACTTGGAATGATGGCTACTATTGCTGTTTCTTACGGAATTCCAATAATACAGACAAAAAATTTCAAGGAAACCGCGTCCTTGCTCCAGATAATTGCAAGAAGAGAGCAGGCAGAGACTTCAAAGGATTTTAACGTGCATGCTGACCGCAAGCCAACATCATTAAAAGAGCAGCAAGAATATTTTATTAGCTCGCTGCCCGGTATAAATTTAACATTGTCAAAACCTTTGCTGAAGCATTTCAAGACAATAAAAAATATTGTTAACGCTTCTGCTGAAGAGCTGCAGAAAGTTGAGAAGATTGGACCTGCAAAGGCGAAGCAGATAAAGGAGGTGGTTGAAAGCGAGTACAATGGTGATTAGAAGATTAATCAGATAATTTTTTAATCATTTTAATAGTAAGGTACAAAGTTGTCGGCACGTCAAAACCAAATTCTGTTCTGATCAATGGTTGCAAAGGAAGGGATTTATCCGGATTAATCCTTACATTTTCTAGAGGAATTTTAAGCAAATTTGTTAAATCTCTAATGCTAGAATCTACGCAACCGGCTTTTGTCTGTTCGTCAACATGTTCGCCATAAGCAGTAACCCCTACATAAGCAGGGTCATAAAACAAATCATTTCCGGCACCCTTAGCTAAAATGACCCCATCATCCAATATTTCTGTTGAAAATGAATTTGAGTATAACCTTGGGTAAAAATAAAATAATCTTTGCCCCAAAAGTTGTCTTGCTCGAGAAATAATTTCTCTATAGAGTGACCTGTAAGGATTTATATCTTCAGGATTAGGAAATAGTTGCTCCAGAACATTTGTTCCATTTACCAAAACGAGGCAGCGTCTTTCATTTCTGGCGACATCAGATATAGAATCAAGCCATAATGATTTTAGTGATAAAATATTCCTATCTGATTGTTCATCTATCATCATTCTACTATATACTTTGCTGATAGTGTAAAACGGATGAACCAGCAAATCTATTCTTTCGGTTTGTACTTGGTTAGCCATAACCTTAAATATTGATTACTTCTTTAATAATTAATTGATAATAATATTCCTATAAGAATAATTCTTTCAAAACAATTTAAATATAAAATGCCTTAAACTGTTTAAATGCTTAAATTAAATAATTTAGAGAAAATTAATTCACGTTTTACTTTTCCTAGTTTTAATTCTACAATGCTAATGATGATGTAATTGTAATTTCAATGTTCATCTAAATTTTTCTTTTATTTAAAATTAATTTGATGGAGATTTAAAATAATAGATATAAGAGGACAAAATGATAACACTTCAAGATAGGCTTCAACCAGTGGAAATTAAGGCATCAGATTTATTGCTTGAATACGGACCATGCCCAGCGTATAGAACAGAATCTGGCAGAATCATAACCTTATTGCCAACGCGTAGTGTGCCAGAAACACATTTAATTGAAGAAAACTGGAACCCATTCTGCGCAAGGGTTGAATCTGGTAATTTTAGAAGAGTAAGATGGATTTACAAGCTTGCCAATGGAGAGAAATCATCTATATATGTAAAAGGTCCCGAACATATCTTAGGCTCTACCGGAGTATGGTGGGGAGGCAAACGTTCAGGTGAAAGAGCAGTCTATGTCAACGACCTGGTTGTTGATGAACAGGTAGAATGGGAAGCAATTTTTTTGCTGAGGTTATTAAAATATGATATTCGTGCGGAGATACCACAAGCAATAGTAGAGACTAATGGAGAAAAAGAATTAATAACAAAACAAGTTAATTCTGATCCATATTGGCACATGAACAATCCTTGGAAAGCGGCAGGACCAAACTATACAATAACAGAGTTGATTGCTCATATAAAAAGAGAAACTGGTCTTGTCCCGTGCGACCTTGACACCCATAATACACAGAGAGATGATAACGGATACCTTACAATAATAGACGTCAATCGCTGGAAATGGCCACCTCATACTGATGATTTTGCCAGAAGGCTAAAAGTGGCAATCAGTTATGCTGTAAAAAATGCGAAAAGATAAAAATTAAGATCCAAAATAGGGGTATAATTCTAAATAAGAATGAGGAAATAAAAATTCCGAAAGACCTTGAACATTGTCCTATATTTCTGGAACGTTCTATTGTCTTTATGCTTGAGCCATTAAAATTAACAAGCAAAGGTAGTTGATTTATTTTAGAAATATTTATATCTGAACTGTGAAATAATTTTCCTATGTTCAAGAAATTCTCAATCTGGCTGATAAAAAACTTAATGATTATACTAGTTGCGACCCTGATTTTTTCTAATGCAAGCTTTGATTTTCCAGACGTGATGAAAGGAACTTTCGGGGATGTGTATGACTTTGCAAGCCCGGAGGCACAAAGAGAGGCGGTTGGAAGGCTTGCGGAAACATGCGCTTCTATGGAGTCAGGCTCTAATGTTATAACCATGCAGCAGCTCTGCAGCAATGACAGCGTAATGCAGTCAGTGATAGATAATTGCAACGAATATAAAAAAATGAAGCGACAGGGTGCCCAGATTGAAAACGAGCAGCAAATGGAAGAAAGCTGCGCTAAGATCGAATCCGGAGAAATTGAAGACGAGTGCAACCAATTAAAGTCTGGACAGAATAAAATGGACTTAAGCAGGATAGGTGCAGTGTGCAATGATTACAAAGCTGGAAAAATAAATGACAAGGAATTTTTCTACAGTGTGATTGGGGGTTCTTTAGGAAATTTTGTTTCGGGCCAACAATCTGACAGCACAAAAATGAACTTATTCGACAAATATAATAAATTTATTGATTTTCTAAACAAAGACCGGATAATCTATCTTGTGCTGCTGGCTATTTTAGCCGCTCTGCTTTATTTTATTCTCCATGATTACATGGCTTTCTGCGAAATATTAAGTGATATTGCCTTTGGCATCGGAATGCTGATAATGCTGCCTTATGTTTTGATATTATTGTATGCAAAATATGTAGGTATTGATACTACTTCTATTCTGGGAAGCTTGCTTGGACTTGGAAACATATTTGATTTTAAGGCAATAATCAGCGTAATTTTATTATTATTTTTAAGGACTTACAATAATTTCATATTGACTGTGGGAATTGTATTTTTAATTGCAGGGGGAATTGGGAAAATTTATTTGATGACAATAAAAAAAAGAATGCGTCATGAAGAAACAAAGAAAATAGAAGAAAATGATAAAAAATACGACAATGAAAAAGAATCTATGACAGAGGAAAAAACAGAATCTTCAAAAAAACCTAATAAGAAAAACAAAAATAATAATTTAAAATTTCATTGACCTTAATCTTTTTGTTCGTTCCGAAGTTGCCGGATGCGTCATGAACAATGACAAAAAGCTCGCGTTCCTAAATGGATTCGTTATAAACAAATGCGCAGTTGCCGTTGTCCCGAATTTTAACGGATGGATATTCACGTTCTTTTCTATTTTCTCCAAAGCATCGGCAAGATGCGTTCCGTTTTTAACCGTGTTTGCACCTGTTTCATCAGCCAAGTATTCCCTGCTTCTTGAGATTGCCATCTGAATCAACGCTGCAATCAATGGAGTAAGAATTCCCAAAATCAAAAGGCTGATGATGTTATTGCCCCGGTCATCGTCTCTTCCGCCAAAGATAGCTGACCACCTTGCCATCATGCCAACGTAGGAGATAACTCCTGCAATTGTTCCGGCTATTGTTGAAATTAAAATGTCATGGTTTCTTATGTGGCCGAATTCGTGGGCAAGAACTGCCTTTAATTCTTCGTCGTTCAGTATTTTTAAAATTCCTTCTGTTACAGCAACAACGGCGTGATTTTTATTGCGGCCCGTAGCGAAAGCATTTGAAGTTTCGGTCGGGATAATATAAACTTTAGGCATCGGGAGGCTGCTTAATTTTGCAACTTCCCCTACAATTTTGTACAATTTTGGATATTCACTTTTCTTTGCTTCCTTTGCACGGTACATCCACAGAACAATCTTGTGTGAGAACCAGTAGGAGCCAAAATTCATAATTGCCACGAATACTAAGGCAAAATAAAATCCTGATTTTCCGAAAAAGCTCCCTATGAACAAGAAAAGAGATGTAAGCACTGCAAGCAGGATTGCTGTTTTAAACTGATTTTTCATTGACATGCCAATAAGCAATGCTACTATATTTAAAAAACTTATGAAAAATGCCAAAAAATTAGGGCTTCATAATATTAAATAATAGTATTATATAAATACTTAAAAGAGCACCGTAAACCTAAATCTGAAGTAATATCACAGAGTACAACAAGCCAAAAAATGGGTATATTTTTATATTTAAAACCAAATTTTAAATTATGGTATTTTTGAAAAGAATAAAAAATAGGATATCGGGATTTAATACATCACGAAAATGTACCATATTCTCTAAAAAAATCAGAATAGGGAAAAAAAGAATTAAGATAATTTTAAAATTTGATGAAAATCAATATTTGGGCAATTATGGCCTAATTCATTATGTGCAAGACAAATTTCATATTTCGTTTGAGGAATTCAGGAAAAGGTCCCATAAGTATCTTCCTCAATTTATTATCGTTGCCCTGCAAGAGGATATTTCAGAAAAAATAATTCTTAGGTTTGATAAGATACACCCAATAAAGGAACTGAGATTCAATATGGTGGTTTACCATTGGAGTTTTGGTTCGGGCTATGAAAATGATCCCCAAATTATGAGGGGTTCCTTTCCAAAAGGGAACGATCCCGGCCAGATATTTATAGGAACGGATTATGCCTATGAATTTATTGAAAAAATAAGGAAAGAGCCAAATACATATCGGGAAATTGTGGATTATTTATGCCATGAACTTATCCATATTTTCGATGTCAAGCATACATGGCGTATAAAGCCTAGCAGGTTTGAGTCATGGAATAAGTTAAAAGGCGGCGTATTGCAATATCTTAATTTTTTTAATGGCTTTCGGGAAGAGGCTCATACAATGTTAATATTGTGCAAAGGAGAAACTATCCCCCTCAAGACTGAAATGTTCGGCCCAAGAATCGATAAGGTAATTTCAATATGTAGGAGCCTACTGTATACAAAATTGGATATAACCTATTCACATGAATCGGATGCAAAATATGTGAGTAATAACCTTATCGATTTGTTTTCCAACGAAATATGGGAATTAGATAATAAAATGTATCACAATAGACATTATATCGGGCTATTAATGGGAACAATGATAGCATTGGCATTATTGAAAAGAAAAGGCAGGGAGCAGGATGTCTTCCTATTTAATTCTGCCAAACAATATCCAGTTTCCGAAATTAACAATCTTTTAGCAGTGTCTGTAGAATTTCATATAAGTGCACTGCCTGATGATATTTTAGGAGATACTATTATCTTAGTGCAAAGGGCTACTCTTAACAGATTTATCAAAATTTATGATATATCATGCAATGTTTTAGGAATTCTTCCAGAAAACCGAGTTATTACTCTAAAGACTTTTAGAGAACTTGAAGATTTGGAAAGAAGCATTGTTAAATAAAAGTGATTAGTTATAATAATTAAAGTGCAATTGTTTGCTAATTAACTTTGCATGAGCTTATTCCTTTGGTCAAAAACCCTTATAAAAACCTTTAAATAGTGGCCAAATAATTTATGAATAATGCCAACGAAAGACAGCCTTGACAAAATTGAAAAATATAAATTCCTTTTATCCGAAGCTAGAAAATTAGCAAATATTGGAGTAATTTCGAAAGAGCAGCTTCAAAAGATTTATTCATTATATAAGGATCCGCAAAAAGCAGTAGAGGCAAAGCACTGGGATATTGTTTCTATCATTGCTATTTTCGGCTCCCTCATGATAGGCGCCGGAATAATTTTGTTTTTTGCGCTAAATTGGTCGAGCATTCCTAAATTGGTAAAAGTTTTTTCGATTTTGGCTGCGCTGGTTGCATCGTATTACGTCGGCTACACCATGAAGTTCAGCAAGGCAAATTTTCCGAATGTAGGGGGCGCTTTGATATTTTTGGGCGCAATTATTTTTGGAGCCGGGATTTTTTTGGTAGGCCAGATTTTCAACATAAACTCCCATTGGCCTAGTGCTTTCCTTTACTGGGCATTGGGAATTGTTGCACTTGCCTACATTACCCAGTCAAAACCTGTAATGTACTTAAGCTTATTAACAGCAGGCGTTTATGTCGGCTCGGAAATGTTTTATTGGTTTAATTTCGTCGACAGGTACTACAATATTTCATATGCATTTTTTCTGATATTCCTGTCGCTCGGAATATCATACTATATGCTCGGCAATCTGCACGAAAAAAAAGAAAGCATAAGAATGCTAAGGTATCCTTTTCACCTAATTGGCTCTTTTTTAATAATGCTGACTGCTTATCTATTTTCATTTAAATGGTTTGGGAAAGCAAATGATTTTGGATATTCTGCAGGAGCCGGCACCAATACTATGAGCGTCCTTTTCAACTCAAAATTCTGGATTATTTACCTGGCAGTAACTTTAGTTGCAATTATTTTTATATTTATCAGCTTCAAATACCGCGATACAAAAGACAGCACAGAATTTCATGAGGTCCTTTATCTTGGGCTTTTGCTGGTCTTCACTCCGCTGGTTGTTTTATTTTCAAAAATTAATTTCTGGATGATTCCAATTACGTTCAACATAATATTATTTTTGCTCATAGTAGGAAGCGTATATCTTGGCTATGCAAAAAGGGAAAAAACTCTAGTTAATTTGGGCATGATAGCCTTTGGCGTGGCAATATTTTCAAGGTACATTGAATATTTATGGGACGTCCTGAATGGATATTTATTTTTCATAATCGGCGGGGTACTGCTTATAGTATTGGCGATTATACTTGAAAAAAACAGAAGAAAGATAATTGACAGGTTCACGGGATAAAATGGAAAAAGGAAAATTGTTTTATTTGATTGTGGCGCTGCAGGTGGTTTTCCTAATTGGAATGATTGGATTTAAGCAGTCTACTGTGTGGTTTGGCGAAAAAGTTCTTTTGAAGCCAATTCCATATGATCCAACTGATATTTTAAGAGGGGATTTTATCAATATCAGGTATGAAATATCAACAATAAAACTTGATTCGATAAAAAGCGATACAAAAGATTTCAAAAGAGGAGATACAATATTTGTCAGACTGGAGAAGGGCAAGGATTTTTCAAGTGCTGCTGAAGTAAGCACCAAAAAAACTGCAGAGCCCTACATTAAAGGAAGGGTAAACGATGTTTACTCTAAAAATGTGTACACTGTAAAAGAAACCAACAGCTCAAATAATTATATCTATGAAGAAACAATTTATGACTATGAATATAGTCCCGTTAAAACAGAGCAATCTTTTGATGTCGGTGACAAAGTGGAGTTCAATGAATTCAATAACCGGGTAAACTACCTTATAAAATGCCAGAATGGGATTTGCCAGGATCAGCCTGATATTTACAATCAATACAAAATCGGAAACGTCATTAATGTGAAGAAAGGAATAATGGAAATAAGCATAGAATACCCTATTGAGTCTTATTTTGTCCCGAAGAATGAGGGTAACCTTCCACAGTTTACGGCAGCAGACATGCTTGTCGAAGTTGCGCTTTGGCACGGAGATGCTGTGGCAACAAATCTCCTGATTAACGGGCAGAAAATTGATTTTAGATAAACTGCACATAAGTATTCATTCCTTCTATCTGCCTTAATTTGGTGTTTTTGAAAAGAAAATTTCTAAATTTGTTATTTATTTTTACGCCGTGCTTCTGCAAATCAGAGTTTAATTTTCCATATATTTCCTTTCCTTTTCTATCCAAATCCGTCAGAATTATGCATTCGTCATTTGAATTTGCAACTTCCTCAACAATTTGGAATAATGGTTTTTTGGAAAGTTCAATTATATTGCTTATTCCAAATTTGTTTAATGCAGCCCTATCTTTCTTGCCTTCTACTATTACAATGACGTTTGAATTTTTTATTTTTTCTATATGTTTACTGAATTCTTCTGTTTCGTGTTTCATTTTTTGTATTGAGAATATGTTAATTAGTAATTTACCCAATAGATGTTGAATATATAAGTATTTGTAAATGATATATTCTATACATTAAATAGATAAGTTTTAATATTGTTATGTCAATAGAATAGTAAAATGTGGTCTTGGCTTAAATGGATAATTTACTTCTTTATCTTTACATTTTTAATAATTGGATTAAGGGGTTGTGTTAATGACCAAAAATTAGGTGATGTAACTTATGGTTTTCCATTCGTTTACATGGATTCTAGGTCGCCCAGTTACGCTGAAAGTCCTACAAGTAGTTTGACATTTCATAAACCAGAAATTAAAAATTTTTATGGCAATAACTTAAAATTTGACATAGCTTTCTGGGTTCTAGTTTTTGCCTCTTTTTATTTCTATAGAAATGTTGAAATCTTTACTAAATATAAGAATGAAATAAAGTATGGATTATTTTTCGTTGCATTATTTATAGTTAGTTCTATTTTTTCAATTGCATTTGATAACCAAATTTTTATTATTATTTCTTACCTCGGAATTTTTGTATTAATCTATACAGGAAGCGCTTTTGGGTCTATTGTAAATATTGAAGATCCAACCACTTATTCCACCATTCACCAAAAATTGCTTACATTTTACCCTTATGTTGATGATTTACCATCAAGAGTTGGTTTTATTTTCGCAGCATTGCTATATTTTATTATTGGAGTAATTGTTTATAAACTTAAGCCTCTAATTTTTTGGAAGAAAAAAATAAAGAGTAAATAATAAGTGGTTATTACGTCATTCTTAAATATTAAACATAACTATTAAAAACCAAAAAACATTCCCTGGCATATGATTCCTATCAATGTATCATTAAGCCATTATAAGAGAGCGGACATACAGGAAGAAATAATTACAAACTCTGCAGACCGGGAAGTTGCTGCGCGCTTTAACGAGCAGTTTGGCAAGAGGCCAGATGTGCTGAGACATGCAAGCGACATTCTTGAATTGGCAAAGCAGGGCGCAACTTCTTTTCACGCTTCTGAAGAATTATGGAAAGACCCGCTGCAGCTCGACCCCACCATGAGACGGCAGGAACTGGAGGATTTAAGGATTGGGTGGGATTTAATAATTGATATTGATTGTATAGTTTTTGACTATTCGAAAATTGCCGCTGATTTGGTTATTAAAGCGCTGAAATTCCATAAAATAAAATCCATTTCCTGCAAATTTTCCGGCAACAAGGGATTCCACATCGGGGTGCCTTATGAGGCGTTTCCTGAGAGAATAAAAAATGGGGACATAAAAAATCTGTTTCCCGATGCACCGAGAAAAATTGCGCTTTACATCAAGCACATGATACTGCCTGAGTTTGGAGATGCAATTTTGAAGCTTGAGGGCAACATTTCAAAAGTTCTTGAAAAAACAGGAAAAATTGCAAGTGAAGTGCTGTATGAAGAAAGAGGCGTGAAGAAATTTAATCCTGATTCAATTCTGCAAATGGACACTTTGCTGATATCTCCCCGACATCTTTATAGGATGCCTTATTCTCTTCATGAAAAATCCGGGCTTGTGTCGGTGCCATTAAATCCAGAAAAGGTTATGCTGTTCAAAAAAGAGTTTGCCTTGCCTGATAAGGTCAAAATAAGTTCCCATAAATTTCTTGACAGGACAAATGCAGAAAGAGAAGAAGCAAAAAGATTATTTGTTGAGGCGCTTGATTTTCATGCAAAGGAAGATGATGAAACAGAGCCAAAATCCGGAAAAGAATTTGAAGGGCCTGCATCTGCTTTGCCTGAAGAATTATTTCCGCCGTGCATCAAGACAATTCTCAATGGCCTTGAAGACGGAAGAAAAAGGGCTTTGTTTGTATTGGTGAATTATTTTACTTCCATAGGCTGGGATTATGACATGATTGAGAAAAAACTTAAAGAATGGAATGACAAGAACAGAGAGCCTTTGAAAGAAATTTATTTGATTGGGCAGGTTAGATATCACAAGCAGCAAAGAAAAAAGATTTTGCCACCCAATTGCCCCAGGCGAGAAAATAATGTTGTTCTGATTAATCAGCAAAATTACTACACTGATTTAAGGGTTTGCAGTCCTGACTCTTTCTGCGCCAAGATAAAAAATCCTGCGCAGTACACAACAAAAAAGGCTTGGATGATGAATAGAGGCAAAAAAGTAAAGAACGACTCCAAGTAATTGTTATAAAAAGTTTTTTCAAACTAAAAAGGAAAGCTATCTGATGTCAATTTTGGTTAGGGAGGTCACCTCCACCTGGCACTCTTTTAGTAATATTTAAAAATAATAATCATCTCTCTATAAAATTAAAGTGATATTGTGAAACTAACTACAATTTTAGCAATTCTCCTCATATTTATTGGAGGATGCTCAATGCAAGATGAAAGACCACCTTTAATTCAAAATGGCTCAACCCATACTATATCTGGAGTTCAGGAACTGGTGCTTAATGAACAAGACCTTAAGCAACTTGGATTGATGACTTCCAATAGAACTTTTGGGCCGATAGTCCTCAATGGAACTGATTGCCAAATAGAGGGGTGGGTATATAATCAAACTGTGTACTTAAATAATTACAGTACCTGGTGTACCTACACCATTAACAGCGTGAAGGATACTGAAGTGACAATTCACTATATTGGGAAAATTACAAATCCAGAAGACCTAAATGGCACGTACCAATATAACTCCGGGCACTATGTTAGTTCTAAAGGCATTATAAGCGAGAATGATTTTGGTGACCAGAGCAAATTTCATGTTAACAGCGATGAGGATTATGGTGCCGAGTTCAATAAACCGGGCATCTATTATTATCATCTCTGGTTTACGAAGGATGGATACCTCATTGAAATCTCTAATAATGGAACCAAGGAAGGCAATAAAACTAAAGAGTATATTGCAAAAATAGGGCGGCAGATATTGTCAAAGTTCGGGTAAATATTAAAGGTAAGAAACTAGACAGGTTAATGAGTTATTGTGCAAAGGAGGCATTATCGAAAGTTTTATAAATAACCAAAAAAATAGAGAGTATTAACAAAAATTGAGGTGATTAGATGGCTTTCGGACTTGAGACTTTAACAGTGCCAGACGTGACACTTGCTATAATAATAGGAACTTTGGCAGCTATAGTTTATTCTTTGAGGATTATGGTTTTGATGGAGCGCAGGATAGCAAGAATCGAGATGCACATCGAAAGGGTAGTTGACAAAGTAATCAAAGAAGAGATTACGATTGAAAGGTCAATGAAGAAAAGACGCTGATTTTTCTTTTATTGAGAATTTTGAAGATTTATGAGTTCATCAAAATTCTCTTAGAGAACTTTTAATGAAATATTGAAATTGTGGATGTTTCAAAGTTTTCTATTTGTTTATTTCATAAATTATAAGTTCATTGAATGAAATTCCTTTTAGTTCTGCTGTCCTTTCATCTATAACATAGCCTGTTGGCGTTTTTGCCAAGTCTTCGATGCTGACAAACAGCCAGTCTTTTCTGAAGAAACGCACTGCAAACCAGGGATGCGCATCAAATACTTTGGAGAAATTCTTTAACTGGTTGACATCCCCTTCTGTAAGATATATTTTATTTACTTTTGATGATTTGCATTCAATGGACATTCTTCTGACTAAGTTGCCTACTAACAAATCCGGACCCGGATATTTCATTGAGCCGGAACCTGCGCTGCGTATGGCCGCAAATCCTTTTGCCCAGAACATATGCAGCAATTCTCTCTCTGAGTTAGAGCCTTTTGTCTTGTTGGTCATATTATTCAGAATTTAAATGTGAGAACGGGTTTAAATAGTTTGGGTGAAGATGTCCAATGGTGCACGGTTTGTTCTATAAGTCTGACCAGCCCATAAGTTTATTTTAGCGAGTGCCATCGAAGAAAGTACAATTTTTGATAAAACTTTTTCGCAAAAAGTTTTTCGTCCTCAAGGGGCGAAACCCTTGTTATAAATCAATCTTCATGAAATCTTTTGCGCAGATTACATTATCAAAAACATCTCTTGCGTCCTCTTCCAACTCTTGCGTATTTTTGTATCTTGCGCTGAAATGAATTAAAACCAATTGTTTAGCATTGGATTTGTTAGCTAGTTGTCCCGCTTGTTTTGCCGTCATATGGCCATATTCTTCGCCTTTATCAGCTAATTTTGAGGAGTATGTTGCTTCGCAAATCAATAAATCAGCGCCTTCTGCAGTTTTGTAACAGCCGCTGCATAAAACTGTGTCAGTTACATACGCAACTTTCTTTCCCTTTTCAATATCAGTCACATCATCAGGGTTTATTTTTTTGCCGTTATGCTCAATCGAATGGCCTTGCTGCAATTTTCCAATCAAAGGGCCTTCCGGAATTCCAAATTTCTTTACTTTCTTCATGTCAACTTTTCTCTTGTCTTTTTCTGTGAATTTAAATCCCAAAGTTTCAATTCCGTGCTCGAGCGGATATGATTCCAGATCGAAATCGCCATTTTCAAAAAATTTTCCTGATTTGACCTCTTCAACCTTGAAATTAAGTTTTTTATCAAACACAAATGCCTCGAACATTTTTTCCATTCTTTTTTTTGTTCCTGCCGGCCCATAAATTTCAAGAGTTCCGGTATAATCAGTAGAACTTAAAGTCTGCATCAATCCGGGCAGTCCCAGAACATGGTCGCCATGCCAGTGGCTCAGCAAAATTTTTGTTACTTTGCTTAGCGGTATTCCTGCAATCTTGAATTGTCGCTGAGTTCCTTCACCGCAGTCAAATAAAATTCCTTCAGTGCCATAACTAAGGAAAACTGCTATCTGGTTTCTTTCTTTTGTCGGAACCATTGAAGATGTTCCCAAAAATGTAAGTTGCATACTGTATAGAATAAGAATATAATTTATAAGGGTTTTTGTTTGAAAAATTAATTTCGAAATAAACAACCTTTTTAAACACCCATCAATATCTTTATCTATCATTTTACCATGCCAAAGAAAAAGGAAGAATCTAAAGTTCTTCCTAAGAAGGAAGATAAAGAATTAAAAGAAATCAGAGAGCCTGTCAAAGCATATTTTTCAAAGGAAAGAGTGCTTACAGAAAGCTCAGATCCTGCTAGGGAGCTCTATAACCAAAGCAGATATGGAACTTTGCTTGAGGATGGCAGAGTGCAACTTTCTTTGATTGAAGCGCTTTATCTTGTTGATAAAAAAAAATTAATAGCTTATGATTCAAAAAATAAGGAAATTAAATCAGAAGATTTGCTGAAGAAATCCCAAAAAACCGAGCCTAATTTCTGGATAAGATATTGTGTCTATAAAGATATTAGAAACAGAGGATACATCATAAAAACTGCTTTAAAGTTTGGAGCAGATTTCAGAATTTATGACCGAGGCGTGAAGCCAGGAGAAGATCACGCAAGATGGGTAGTATTTCCGGTGCATGAGAGTTCGGCGTTGACATGGTACGAATTCGCAGCCAAGAACAGGGTTGCCCACTCCACCAAGAAACGGCTTTTAATAGGGATTGTTGATTCGGAGCAGGATGTTACATTCTACGAGTGCCGGTGGTTAAGGCCATAATTCTAACAACAAAATATATATAACCAGCTTCTTTAGTTTAGGTTATGGACCACAGAGACAAAATTATAGACTTTGTAAAGATGAAAGGCCCTGTGCTACCTATACAAATTTCAAAGCTTATAGGAATGGACATGGTGATGGCTTCCGCGCATCTTGCTGAGCTGACCGCAACAAAAAAGATGAAGATTTCTGCAATAAAAGTCGGCGGCTCTCCGCTGTATTATCTTGCCGGGCAGGAAGCTATGCTCCTAAAATATACATCTAATTTGAATGAGAAGGAACTTAAAGCTCTTGAGCTGCTAAAAGAAAACAAGATTTTAAGGGATTCTGAGCAGGTGCCTGTAATCAGAGTGGCATTAAGGGAAATAAAAGATTTTGCAATGCCGTTGAATGTCAAATACGGCGATACAAGCGAGATTTTCTGGAAATGGTTTTTGGATTCGGACGAGGAAGCAGGAAAAATTATTAAATCAAAGTTAGGTATTGCTGAAAAAGTTGATAAGATAGAAGTTAAAGAAGAAACAAAAATACAGACGGAAATTAAAAAAGAAATTCAGCAGAAACAATCTGAAATAGTGCAAAAGCAAAGAGAATTTCCTATTGAGAAAAAAATTGAAGAAGAGCCTGCAGAGAAATTTCAGCAGCAGCTGAAAGAAGCAGTGGAAAAGCCAATTCAACAGAAAGCTCGAGGCAGAAAGCCAAAAGAAAGTTCAAAAGAAGACGAGTTTATGAAAAATATTATGAAATTCTTTGAGAAAAACAAGATTGATATCATCAGTACTGAAGTCACCAAGAAAAATTCCGAAATTGATTTTATCATAGAAATTCCAAGCGTGATGGGTAGTCTGCAGTACTATTGCAAAGCAAAGAACAAGAAAAGAATCAGCGATTCAGATTTGAGCAATGCCTACGTCAAAGGGCAGTTCAAGAAACTTCCGGTTATTGTTTTGTCACCGGGAGAATTGTCAGCAAAAGCAGAGGAAATGATAAAGAAAGAATTAAACAATCTGACTTTCAAGCAGATTTAAAATTAGTTGTAATTTCATTTTAAAATAATTCCTAAGGGAGGGAATTTAATAATTGCACTAAGTATTGTTTATCCGCCCTCCACCCACCCTTGCTGTGGAAAAAACATGTGCATTAATTAAAACATTAGTTTATAATAAAATAAACCATAAAATAAAAAATTTAACAAAATGGGAGTCGCATTAACTGAATTATTGTTGATTAAGGAAATTGAGATTGATGCTTTGCAGAACAAAATTCTGGCTGTAGATGCTTCTATGTGGCTGTACCAGTTTTTGAGTTCAATAAGGCAGAGAGACGGAACTTTGCTTATGGACTCGAATGGAAATGTGACGTCGCACTTGGTAGGATTATTGTCCAGAATTTCAAATTTAATGCAGCATAATGTCAAGCTTGCTTTTGTTTTTGACGGCGAGGCGCCTCTGCTGAAAAAATTAACGCTGGAAAAGAGAAAGGAAATCAAGATTGAAGCCCAGAAGAATCTAGATAAGGCAAAGGAAGACGGCGATGAAGAACTGATGAAAAAATACGCTTCAAGGACTTCAAGGCTGAACGATGAGATGAAAGAAGAGGCGAAGAAATTAGTTGAAGCATTTGGTCTGCCGGCAATTACGGCGCCTTCAGAGGCTGAAGCTCAGGCTTCCTTGATTGTCAAGAACGGCGATGCTTACGCAATTGCAACAAATGATGCCGATGCCCTGCTTTTTGAAGCTCCCAGAATAATCAGAAACGTCAGCATAGCGGGGAGAAAAAAGAAAACAAACAAATTAAGCTATGAAACTGTAAATCCGGACATGATTTTACTTGATGACAATCTAAAGCACCTTGCAATAAGCCAAGACCAATTAATTTCTTTGGCAATGCTGATTGGAACAGATTTTAACATGGGAGGAATTAAAGGAATAGGGCCGAGATCTGCCATTAAATTGGTCAAGAAGCATGCAAATAATTTTGATGCTATGTTTAGTGAGGCAAAATGGGCTGATAATTTCGAATTTGAATGGAAAGAAGTGTTTGATTTAATTAAGCACATGAAAGTAAATAAAGATTATGAATTGAAATGGGGACAAATTGATGAAGAGAAAGTGATGGATTTATTAGTTAATAAGCATGATTTCTCTGAAGAAAGGGTCAAAGGGCAGATTAGCGAACTGCTTAAATTAAAAGAGAAAAAAGGGCAAAAGGGTTTGGGAGAGTTTTTTGGGTGATTATAACTTTTTTGCTTTCTTAAAAAATAAATAATTATAATTATTCCTGTAACCTTTAGTATAAGCGGAAGCACTAATGTATAAGTAAAGCTGGCAATAACAACCCAAAAAGACGCTGAGCTAGGCGGGCTATTTGGATTTAAGCCAAGCATTGCAATAAAAAAATTAGTACTTCTTGCCGACAAAAAAGAGATAATTGCCAAAATTGGCAAAATCAAAAGTACAGCAGCTATCTTGAATGAAATATTTTTCTTGTAAAACCACATTGCAAAATACCAGATGGAAAATGATATTAACACAAGTCCTATTGGAATACCTAAAACTCCAAGCCAAGCAACAGTCAAAACTAAAGTAATTGCAACAGCGACTATCAATAAAATTATAGATATTGAAAGTTCTTTCCCAAAACCATTTTTACCATCCACGAATTAAGCATTCAGATGAAGATTTAAATACTTTGTGTATAGAGATGATTTAAATGAAAAAAAACTTAAAATATTATCTAAAAGACAAATTAAGCGAGAAAGAGATTAGATTAATGCCAACTTCGTTTGATGTAGTAGGTGATATTTTGATTTTTTCTGACTTTCCTAAAGAATTATCTAAAAAAGAAAAAATAATTGGTAAAACAATTCTAAGAACTTACCATCACATTAAAACTATCCTTAAGAAAACAAAAAAATATTCAGGCAGGTTCAGGACTCCAAAATTAAAAATCATTGCGGGAGAGAAAAGAAAAGAAACTACGCACAAGGAAAATAATGTTTTCATAAAATTAGACGTGGAAAAGGTTTATTTTTCTGCAAGGATGTCAAGCGAAAGGAAAAGGATTGCTGATTTAATTAAACCAAATGAAAGTGTACTTGTTATGTTTTCCGGCGCTGCCCCTTATCCATTAGTAATTGCAAATAATACAAAATGCAAAGAGGTTTATGGAATTGAAATAAACCCGACAGCTCACAAATACGCGCTGGAAAACATCAAAACAAATAAACTGGAAAATAAAATCAAAGTTTTTCTTGGCGATGTAACAAAAATAATGCCCAAAATAAACAAGAAATTTGGCAGGATTCTGATGCCGTTGCCTAAAGGAGCGGAAAGTTTTCTTGGGATATCGTTAAAATATATTAAGAAAAACGGAATAATCCATTTCTATGATTTTTTACACGAGGATGAATTTGAAAAAGCCCATGAGAAGATAAAAAAAGCTTGCATCAAATCAAGAAAAAATTTCAAGCTAATTAACATAGTTAAATGCGGACAATACTCGCCCGGATTCTATAGGATTTGCATTGATTTTAAGATTTATTAAGGCAAGGTTTAAAAATCGATATGCCTTATTCTATCTGCACACGCGATGATTTTAGTGAACACCCATCTAGGCGAAAGCCGATGAGATGCGATAGTAACTGCTGAGCGTGTGCTTTATAGTTCTTTCTGTAAAAAATGGATTAACATTAAGAAAATATTTAATGATAAAATAATTTTGAATGATGATAATTAATAGAGAATAAAAAATTAATTAGGCGATGCCTGTTTTCTGAGCGTGATGTGTAAGATTTCTGAAACTAAAATTATTAACAATAGAAAGATAGCCAACAGATAAGGGCCGACTAAAAATCCGGTGGCAGATCTAAAGGCGTCAAGCACAACAATCATCAGTATTATTAAAGTTACTATCGGCAAAGCAGGCGCCGCCCATCGCTTATCTTTTATGAACGCAACTGCACCGATTATTGAGAACAAACCCAGAATAATTCCAAAGATACCCTCAGCAATAATTCGCGGTTCCGATTGCTTTAGATTTTCAATAAAATCTGCAATACCTGAATTCTTCAAATCTTCCGAAGAGTAATATTTACTGGTATTATGTATCCTGCCATAGGTAAGGATTTGATAGTTCACATTAAGAAAAATGATAATTAATCCCAAAAATATATGAACAAGAATTATAAAAGTTTTCAAAAATTTCATTTTACCCGAACATGCCCATGTAATCTTCGCCCTCTGCTTTTTCGTCCAGCTTTACTTTGTCAATTGCTTTCAGGAAATCTTCTCTCGTCACATATTCACGATTTTGACGGATTGCAAAATAGCCTGATTCAGTGCATACGGCTTTTATCTCTGCTCCGCTGAAACCTTCCATCCTTTCAACTATTACCTCAGGCACAATATTTTTGTCAAATGTCATATTCTTTGAATGTATTTTAAAAATATCTGCCCTGGATTCTTTGCTCGGAATTGGAATGTGAATTAACCTGTCCAATCTTCCGGGCCTTATGATTGCAGTGTCAAGTATGTCTTTCCTATTTGTCGCTCCGATTATCTTGACATTATCAAGCGGCTTGAAGCCGTCCAATTCGGCAAGAAGCTGCATAAAAGTCCTGTTGACCTCTCGCTCGCCGGAAGTGCCGACTTCAACTCTTTTTGCGGCAAGCGCATCCAACTCATCAATGAAAACAACAGCAGGGGCTTTTTTCCTTGCATATTCAAAAATTTCCTTGATTAATTTTGCACCTTCTCCGATGAATTTCTGAACTAATTCAGAGCCGACCACTTCTATAAAAGTTGAGTTTGTTGATGCGGCAACTGCTTTTGCAAGCAAAGTTTTTCCGGTTCCGGGCTCGCCGTAAAGAAGAATTCCTTTTGGCGGAGTGATTCCGACTTTCCTGAATAATTCCGGTTTTTTAAGAGGGAGCTCTATAACTTCCCTTATCTCCTCTGCCTGCTTCTCCAGGCCCCCAATATCACTCCAAGAGATAGTTGGCTTTTCAACAATCACATATTTCTCAATATTAAATCTTTTTGTGATAGGCGTCTTTCTTATGATTGTGAGATTTTTCTGCTCCACAAGTATCAAGTCTCCTGCCTTTAGCTTGTCGCAGTCGCTCGCTATGTTAACAAGAAATTGGTTGCCATTCGGGATTTTTATTATTGCAGTGTCTCCAAATAATTCTTTCACTTCGCAGACCATTAATGGAGCGGATTTAAATCTTTCAACTTCATCTTTGAGCCGTGTAACCGTTTCCCTGAGAATCCTGTTTTCCTCTTCAAAAGGGTTCGCAGAAGTAGAGTAACGGTACATTATGCTGTCAATTATGTTTTTGTCCTTTGCTTCTTTTGCAGGCATTTTATTTTATGTTATTGGAATTGATATAAAAAGATTTGGGTTTATAGTTTAAATTTACCGTTATTTATTATTAAGAGGTTATCAGCATAAATTGTCGGATTTCTAATGACAAAATCAACGTGAAACGGAACATCAATTTTTCCGCCAAAATGCTTGTTGTTGCCAAAGGCAATGTGGCACGTTCCCATTACTTTCTCATCCTCAAGAACTTCCCCAGTTATTTTTGCCTTTGGGTTTGTTCCAATTCCTAATTCTGCAACGCTTTTGTATAATTTGGTTTTTAACAATTCATTGAATTGGCTTGCAATTTTTCCACCTTTAATATTTTCAATAAATCCATTTTTAACAATAATTTCAATATTTTTATCGACTTTACCCAATCCGCCAACGCTTGCATCACAAACAATTTTTCCGTTTGTTTTGCCTTCAATCGGAGCGATAAAAATTTCTCCGGCCGGCAGATTTCCAAAAGCTGATTTTTTTGTGTAGATTCCGTCATCCGGCTTCCATTTTCTTCCTTTGAGGTTAAATTCAATGTTTGTTCCTTTCTTTGTTGCAATTTTTATTTTTATTTTATTTTTTAATTTTGATATTAATTTGTTATTTAAATTCCTAATTTCATAAAAATCGACATTCAAAGTGTGCTCCATCATATCCTCAGTTATTCCAGGCATGCTCGCAATTCTTGCTCCGGTTTTGCTGGCATTTTCTCGTGCCATTGTGTGGCTCAAAGATTTTGTTGTAGGCAGCAGGATGACGTCGTAATTAAGCATTTCTTCAGCAACATATTCAGGAGGCTCAGAGCCGTGGGATTTTGGAATTTCTGTAAAAATCAGTTTTGATTTTTTACATATTTTCAAAGAGTTTTTGAACAGAATTTCACCAATCAATTTTAATTTGTTGTCTGTAACAATCAGGCAAGATTCTTTTTTCTTCAAAGCCATGCAATCTCTGAGAATTATTTGAGATGATTTATTTAAAGTCATTTTCTACCTATTATGAAATTTTTAGATACAAATGAATTGAACAAAATTCTTATGCCGCAAACTCCCCGTCTTTCAAAATCCAGCATTTATTGCCTTTTTTGTCAATGCCGTAAACATCAAGCTTTTGCCGGGGCGCGTTGAACACAATATCCATGTGGTATTCTGTGCTTCTGTCCGGCTCAAAGCCTGAGCCAAGAGCAATGTGCATCATCTTTGCAATTTTCTCGTTAACGATAAGGTAATCGCATAATCTGGCTTTTGGATTGGTGTTGATTGCAAACTCACCGACCCTTTCAAAATTTTTCTTTTTCATTTCAATTATTTCTTTCGGCAGGCTTTTGTTTTTCTCCGCTTCCAGAAGCATCTGCATGGATTCGTCTTTTCTTTTGTTGAGCTTTTCAATTATATCTTTGGGGCCCCCGATTATTTTGTAATTATCGCCATAACATTCAACAATCAATGGATTTTTTTCATTTAATTGGTAGCTTTGGTCAACGTGAATAACTACATCTCCGACAAAAATTCCTTTTATGTATTCCGGCGTTACGAAAGCTTCACCTCCAGGTATGTTTCCCATATTGCCCGCCCGGATTCCAGTCATTCTCAGGTAATCCTTGTTTATTTTTTCCCGAACATCGGTATCCGAGCGCCTTACCCACCTTCTTGTGCCGTCCGGCTTTACTAATCCAACTTCAAGTTTTGTAACATATTTTTCTTTTAATTTGCCTTCAACATAAATTACATCACATTTGTCCATTTTGTCTTTCAATTTTTGGTTTCTTGACCTTATATCAGCCCAGTCAACCAAATTTGTCTCTATAAAAATATCAATCGGGATTGTTTCGGTGAAAGCGACTCTTGCAAGCGGGTCCCTTGATTCCTCTTTTGTCTGCGGATAGAAGTCAAGCTTGTAAACCATTTGACCCGGAGATTGCCATCTCGTTTTTTTGTTTGCAGACGGGTAGCCAATCAATTCTCCGAAAAGATGTTTTCCTGGGTACCCTTTTGCGCTGATTGAAAAAGACAAATCAATTGGCTTAATTCTGTTTAATCTTGATAAGCCGGATAATTTTTTGTATTTGATGAACGGCTCTTCGTCAATTTCTTTTTCCAGCTCGCATCCTAATAAAGTTGCCCTTAATTCAGAAACTCTCTCGCTTTTTTCAAGCATCGAACCCCTGAATGTGGAGCTGTTCATGGTTGGTTCAGCAATTTTTGCAGCAGCCTGCGTCATTGCCCAGATTATCGAGTAAGAATCAAGATAATCTTCCAAAGGATGTCCAATCAAGGATTCTTTGGGTATAAGTGAAAATCCAATGCCCACTCTTTCACCTTCTTTGAGATCATAAACTTCTCTCCAGAGTATTTCTGAAGTCTGCATCAATTCTTCCATCCTGTAGTCCTTAAACCATTCTGCATGAAACGGCAATTCCAAATTACCGATAAATTTATTTTCTCCGGCTTCAATAAATACATCCGGCTTTTTGAATAATTTTCTGAACTCGCCTTTTGCTTTTTTCTCAACTTCCTCAATAAATTCTTTCAGAGCATTTGTTTTTTCGCTTTTTAATCCTTTTTCCAAATCTTCAAAAATATTCCAAACTTCTTTTACCGCTTCCAAGCTTTCTGATGTTTTGCTTATTCCAATGCAGCTTACATCTCCACCCAAATCGTGCAGTGCCCTTGACAATGGAGCAAGTGAATAGAATGCATTTTTATTGCCCAAGTCAAATTTTATAAAGAAATCTTTGCCTTTTGCATTTTTAAAGTGTTTTTTATAATCCTCAACAGCAGAATTAAATGCTTTTTCACTGTATTTCATTTTATTCAGAAAGACTAAATTGTTAATAAATCTTTTGATGTTTTTGTCAAGACTATTGGCTTATTTTTAAATAAAACGGTATCCTCAATTCTTATCCCAAATTTATTTGGAAAATAAACTCCAGGCTCTATAGTAAAAACCATGTTGTTTTGTATTCTATCCTTTGAATTCAGGCTTAGATTTGGCATTTCATGGATTTCAATTCCAACTCCATGCCCGAGCCCGTGAGTAAAATACTTTTTGTATTTTCCGAGATTTTTATTCACAAAATCATAAAGTTCAGAGCATTTTTTATTTTCTTTAACTTTATTTATAGCGCCATTTTGTATTTTTAATAATAGAGTATACATTTCAATTTCCTCTTTTTTTGGCTTTCCAACGCAAATAGTTCTGGTTATGTCCGAGCAATATCCCTTATACCTTACACCAAAATCTATGACGCACAGCCCTTTTTTCATCCTCTTATTTTTAGGCTCGTGATGCGGCATGCTGCCGTTGCTTCCTGAGGCAACAATCGGGTTAAATGATAATTCCAAGCCTAGTTTTTTGGTTTCATATTCCAGAAATGCCGCAGCTTCTGATTCTGTTTTGAAGCCCTTAAAATTGTTTATTGTTTTCTGGATTATTTTATCGGCGTAACCGCATGATTTTTTCAGATATTCAATTTCTTTATTGCTTTTTATTTCCCTTAATTTAATGCAGTTCATTGCAACATCCTTAAATTTGGATTTCCTAAATGACTTTCTAAAATATTTGAAAGAGTTTAAAGTAAAATTATTCCGGTCAATTGCAATATTTTTTGTTTTTATGCCGTTTATTTTTATTATATCAGACACGGATTCAAAAAATCTTTTTTTCTGCATTGAAAATACTTTTCTTATCATTGATTTCTTGGCTTTCTGGAATTCCATTTCAGGGGCTATCAAAAATGGCTCTTTTCTCCGAGGAACCACGAGAACTCCCAAACCAGTATAGCCAGAGAAATAAACCATATTCGGGTTTATTCTGGGAAATTCAGAATTATAGAAGACTGCCGCATCCAGATTCTTTTTTTCAAGCATATCCTGGAATTCTTTTATTTTCATGAAAACAATAAGTCTTATAAACCATTTAAATCTTTTCTTTTAAGAACATGCAAAAACACATACTGAAAAACGGAATAACGCTAATTTTCGAGAAGACTTCTTCAAAGTCTGTTGCTGTCGAAATTATGTTTAAAATCGGCTCAAATTACGAAAATCTGAAAGTTGCAGGAATTTCTCATTTTCTTGAGCACATGCTTTTTGAGGGCACAAAGAAAAGAAAAACAAGCAGAGAAATCGCAAATGAAATTGAAAAATACGGCGGCGATTTTAATGCCTACACGACAGGAGACAGGACGGCCTTCTTTATCAAGATTATAAACAAAAAATTTGACGTTGCACTTGATATTCTTTCTGACATGGTGAAGAATCCGGTATTCGGGGAAAAAATCATGCAAAAAGAAAAGCAGGTTATTTTAAAAGAAATAAACATGGTCAATGATGATCCTCGACTGTTCCAATGGATATTGTTCCAGCATGCATTGTTTGAAAAGCATCCTGCCGGTAATCCAACATACGGAACTGCTGAGACAGTAAAAGCAATCACGCGAAATCAGCTTGTTGATTATTATGCGACACATTATATACCAAATAACATGATTATTTCGGTGGCGGGAAATGTTAACAATGTCAGGAAAAAAATAGAGAGGTATTTTCATGAGCTAAAGCCAAAAAAAATTATCACAAGGGCAAAAGTTAACGAGCCTGCACAGAATAGAATGAAAAAAGTCGTTAGAAAGAAAAAAACTCTGAACTCATACACGGTTTTAGGCTACAAGGCAGTGCCGCGAATGCACAAAGACAGCTATGTTTTTGATGTCATAACTGCAATTCTCGGCCGAGGCCAGTCCGGATGGATGTTTGACGAGATAAGAAACAAGCGCGGCTTAGCTTATCAGGTTGGAATCAACAATGAAAGCGAGATAGATTACGGAATGTTTGCGGTATATACAAATCTTGACAAAAAAAATATTGGCAAGGCAAAAGAAATTATCATGCAACAGTTCCATAAATTAATGAAAGTTACAAAACTTGACATTGATGAGGCAAAAACATTTATTGAAGGGAACCACACATTGCAGATGGAAGACAATTTTCATTGCACTGATAATTTTTCGTTCTGGGATACAATCAAAGACGCAAAGCTTGCAGATTCTTACATAAATAATATAAAAAAAATAACTGCTGGAGACGTTAAAAGAATTTCGGCAAAGTATTTTACTGACAAATACACTTTGGTTGTTATAGAGCAGGAATAAATTTTTTTATATTAAGAAAGATAAATATATTAATAAGTTCTATAGAATACAAATTATGTTTGAATGGCAAAATGATGAAGTAGCTGCATTGAGGGCATTTCTAAAAGTAATAGGGAATTTTGAACCGCACGAGAAAGAACGGCTTGAAAAAATTTTTGACGTGGAATTTAACAAGCAGTATGAATTAAAGAAAGCAAGTTTAGGGGTTTATTATATAAAAGGTGCATCTGTGTTAGCTGATGAGGTGCATGGGGGTATTTACTCACTCCATACCGTACTTCACCAAGTATTATTAGATAGGAAAACCCTTGAGCGCGCATTGAATGAAAAAATAAATGATGAGTATATGGCTAAATTGCTCGGAGAGGGATTTGGCATATTCTTTGCAACTGTTGAATATGGATTAACGTCTAACTTATTGGTATTAGGGCGCTGGACTAGTGCTATTTTCAGATGCATTTCAGATATTGCTTTTAAATTAAATCGAATTAATGAAGAAAGCGCTAAAATAATTGGACGAAGGATAGTGAAAATTTATGATCATTGCAAAGACAAGGATATTGATAAAAATTCAAGAGAAGTATTTGAATTTATGATTAAAGAGTTTTCATGAATAATATCAGCCAATCTGTACATATGTTTATCTCGTCACTTCAAACTTCCTAATCGTCTCAAGAAGATGCTTTAATTTAGCATCTTTATGGAAAGCTTCCCTGACGGGAGTTACCATTTCATTGATATAATGAGAAACTGCATTCTTTAAATCCATTGGATGAAGTTTTCCTTCAGCGTATAATCTTTCTAATTCTTTATAATTTTCAACGATTAAATCTCCGCCGAATTTTTCCGGCCTTTTGAATTCCATCACATTGAATTTTTCAAAAATTAAATATTTTGAATATTCAAGCATCGGATTTTCTTCAGTGACTTTTGCAGGGCAATATGCTTTTCCAATTTTTCTCTTGATATCTTCTTCGGAATCATTCATAAAAATTGCAGTGTCCGGCTTCGACTTAGACATTTTCAAATCAATTACTCTGTCAATGTCTTTTGATTTCGGCGGCTCCCCTAACCCCATCAGCATATGATGTGAAACAACAACCGGCTTCCAGAATCCCAAAGAAGGGCCAAGCTCCCTTGCCAAAACATTAACTTTCCTTTGATCCATCCCAAGCTGAGTAATATCTGCTTTTAGCTGGAAAATATCAGCGCACTGCATGCAGGGATACAAAATTTGAGAAGCCTGCTGCACATCTGCTTCCTTTCTGCCCATTATCTGGCCAGTCCTTATTATTCTGTTGACGGTTGAATTCCTTGAAACCTGCATTACTTTTTTCCAGTAATCTGTGTCTTTAACAAAATCATTTGCCCAAATAAATTCAACATTCTTTAAATCCATTCCGCAATGCTTCCATACTTCAATCAAATAATTCCCTACAGTCTGTATTCTTCCTAAATCGCCGGACATTTTGTTATTTGCCCACGCATGCCAGTCAGCGACAAGCATCTTGAACTTGACGCCGGCTTTGGTCATCTTGTTAATGTTAATGGACCTCAGAATTCCTTGTGCAATGTGAACATCTTGGCCACTTGGCTCGAAGCCGTCATAAGCGATTGGATGCTCTTTTGTCTGCAAAAGATTTCTTAATTCTTCTTCTGTGATTATTTCCTCGCCAACTTGCTTAATTAGGCTTATTTTATTTTCAGTGTCCATAAGCAAGTAATTTTAATTATGAATATTTAAAGGTGTCGCAAATCTTTATTTGTGGACCTTTAAATTAGAAAATCTTGATTTTCTTTATTTAAATTTTAGAATAGAGAACTTTGACAAAATGGATATATTTCAAAATTCTCAATAAGAATTTTATATTCTATAAAATCTGCGCATTACAAACAAAATTACAATAAAAATTAAAATTCATAAATAAGATGTATTATGATAAATCAAAAATAAAATAATTTTAGAAAAAAATCTTTATTGCTGCTTTGGCTCATATACTTTCCTGAATATCATCTGGGCTCCTATGCCAAGAGAAACTCCCATTATTTCCAAAGCAAAGAATATCATTGTGCTGAACGGCAGATTTGAGACATAGCCGTCAAAAGAATTCGTGTCAGAAACTACCTGAGCTGTCGGAAAAACGCTTGCCGGCGTTCCATTATCGCCATAGATTGGCAGCATTATATAAATCAACAAGGCTATAACGGCCCCTATAAAAGCTCCTTCTTTCATAGATTAATTCTTGGAATAAGTAGAATATAAAGGTTGTGGTTTGTATAATTAAAAAGTAAAAGTGCAGAATTTAATTGTCATCAAAAATAACAATGGACTCAAACACGGGTTTTCTTGAAGAAAACCCTATTCGGAAAACAAAAATCAGAACTTCGTAACTGATTTTTGTTCTCCACTCAGTTTTCGTCCAACAACAATGGCGGCAAATCGAATGCAGAGGATTTTTCCTTACGAAGTTGGGAAAAATCCTTTGTGAGTAGGATTTTCACCGAGAAAATCCGTGTTTGCCTGCCATTCTTGTTGTTGGCAGCATATTTTACATGTCTAATAAACCACTGGACATCTTCACGTAAACTTTATAAACCAATTCTGAAGTATAAGTCTAATGAAAATCTCTGTTACTTTGTTGTCCAGCTACCTGTACTGCTCCAGAAAGCTGTTTCTTGAAAAAGTTTTGATGCAGGCAGAGCCGCCCAAGGAGTCTTTGGTTATGGGAAGCATAAGGCACGAGACTTATGACAAGATAAACAAGAATGAAGAGTTTATTGTCACTTCCATAACAAAAAAAATGGAATTTGCGGAAATGCAACAATTATACGAGCAAAATCACCTGAAATTTCTAAGGAAGAGCATTGCGGACAACAAAGACAGGTTAAAGAAAATAAATTTAAACATGCTTGACGCTTATAGAAAATCATTCCCGTTCATAATGGAAGAATCGGTTACAAGGTCAAAAAATGTTTTTGATTTCATACTAAAAAATAATGTTTTTGGAGATGAATTGTGGCAGAGACTGACGCCGAAAATTTTGTCAGAGCTGAGAGTTGAGTCAGAGGAATTGAAATTAAAAGGAATAATTGACCAAGTTCATGTTTATGAGCAAGATTATGTGCCGTTTGAACTGAAAACAGGAAGGGCCCCATATTCAGGCGTATGGCCTTCGCACCGCATACAGATAGCAGCTTACTCCATGCTTTTGCAGGAAAAATTCAGGAAGCCGATAAAGGAGGGGTTTGTTTTTTACCTTGACACAAAAGAAAAAAGGCACATTGCAATAAATCCTTTCATGAAGGATGAGGTAAGGCAAATAGTAAATGAAGTAATTGGTCTATTGGAAAACAAGAATTTGCCGGATTTCTGCAATAATGAGAATAAATGTGTTAAATGCGGATTAAGGGAAACTTGCTACAATGAAGAAGAAATGAACAAATTATTGAAGATAAACAACATGTTAGCCTAAGTGGCGATTATAAGGTAATTTGACAATAATTATATAGAAAATTAGACCATATTGCGGGGCATTTTCGATAAATTTAAATACAACCTGCCCAACAATATTTCGTATTAACTTAAGAGGGAAGAAAATGCCGGAAGACGATAAGAAATTCTCAAAGCAGCTGATTGGAAAGACTGTTGTTTCAAAGACAGGAAAGAGGTTTGGCGAAGTAGGCGATATTATATTTGAGACACGCTCAGGCGAATTGATACATATGGTTCTTCATAATCCGACTTCTTACACAGAGAAATTAGAGCTAGAAAAAGACAAGGAAGGGCATATTCTGATACCTTTCAGCGCAGTTATCGCAATCGGCGATTTCATGGTTGTTGCTGAAGAGGATATAATTTAAGATTTTATTTTTATGTTAATGATTAAAAAATAATAACATTCTTAGTTTTTGATTTTAAGTTCGAATAACTTTTAATTGCAAACGATATATTTATATGTATGTAAATCCATTTTAACATTAAACATGAATAAAATTTTATTATTCTCAATCTTAGTTTTAGGAATTTTTATTATTTCTGGGTGCGCCAAATCTTATAATACAGAGGCATCGAAATGTGAAAATTTTAAGAGTAATATGAGGAAAGACTTATGTTTCACGACTATGGCATTAAAGAGTAATGATGTTTCTTTTTGCAGTAGAATTGTTGGTGCTGTGCCGGGTGCAAGGTCCGCTGCAGTTGGTGGCTGCATAATCGGAGTTGCTTTGGATAAAAATGATCCTGAAATATGCAATAATCTTGCAGATCCAAGTTTTGGTGTATCTGATGCCGAACTTAATTTACTAAAAGATTTGTGCCAAAAGCAAGTAAACGAGCAGTAACTAACAAAGTAATCAATATGAAATGCGAAAACTGCAAACAACCTATAAATTCTAGAAATGATTTAATTATAAGCTATTGGCGCCATATAAACATTCCAATACTTGCCCTGTATCATAAAAAATGTTTTCGAGAAGTAAATTCTAAAGTTCCTGGATTTATTACTCCATCTATTATTGATGCTAATAAATTGAAAAGTATACTAGCAATAAATTATATTGTATTATTTATATTTTTAATTATGGTTATATATTCTATTTATACTTTGAAGGGCATCAAAAATTGGAATTCTTTCTTAAATATTGGAATAATGGGATATTTGTTTTCAATTTTCCTGATCATAGTTTTGGGATTAACTTTCTATCTTCCCATAAGAAACTTGAAAATAATTAAAGATGTCAAAAATCTAAAGTAGGGTATAAATACCTTTTTAAACAATATAGTGTTTCTCAGATATCAAAAATGAATGTAGAAAAATCTCTGTGGACCGAGAAGTACAGGCCTAGTGATTTCTCTGACATTAAGGGCCAGAAAGATATAGTAAAAAGAGTGAAGGCGTTTGTTGAGCAAAAGAACCTGCCTCATTTGATGTTTGCGGGGCCTGCCGGTGTAGGAAAAACGAGCTTGGCTTTAGTGATAGCAAAAAAACTTTTCAAAGACCTGTGGCATCAGAATTTTCTTGAGCTGAATGCTTCAGATGAAAGAGGAATTGATATTATAAGAAACAAAGTAAAAGATTTTGCAAGAACAAGGGCTATAGGGGATGTTCCCTTCAAAATAATTTATCTAGACGAATGTGACGCCTTAACAAGAGAAGCACAGCAGGCTTTGAGGAGAACTATGGAGAATTACACTCAGACGTGCAGGTTTGTACTGTCTGCGAATTATTCTTCAAAAATAATTGACCCAATCCAGAGCAGATGTGTTGTTTTCAGGTTCAAGAGGCTTGATAAAAAAGAAATTTTTGAAATTATAGACAACATTGCCAAGGAAGAAAAACTGAAGATTGACGATAAGGCTAAAGAGGCGCTTTATGAGGTTTCAGAAGGCGACTGCAGGAAGCTGGAAAATATTCTGCAAAGCGCGGGAGCAATTGAAAATCATATCACAGAAGATTTGGTGCATTCAATGGCTTCGATAGCAAAGCCGAAAGAGATAAAAGAAGTTTTGGAATTGGCATTAAAGAACAAATTTATTGATGCAAGAAACAAATTACTGGATTTGATGCTTACTTATGGATTGGCAGGCTCTGATGTAATAAAACAGATACAGAAAGAGATTATTGATCTGGATACAGATAATAAATCTAAGATGATTCTTATTGAGAAATGCGGCGAAATAGAATTTCGGATGACGGAAGGCTCCGATGAATTTATACAGTTAGAAGCTTTATTGAGCCAGTTTGCGCTGGTTGGAAATAAATAATTTATTGGTTTCGATTTCAGCTAATTTAATAAAATCAAATTGAGAAAATAAATTTAAAAAAATAAAATCTTAAAATTTAAGGCCCTTCTGCAAGGTGCTTGATAAGAACCTGAGTTTCTTTGTTGTCGAGAACATTATACTCGAGCAAAATGCCGACTGTCTTCTCCAAGTCAAGCCTGTCCTGAACAATCGAGGCTGTGCATGTAATTGATCTCCTACCATTTATCATCCTGACAACTCCTGTTGAGCCGCCGTCTAAGCCGCCGCATTTCAATTCAGAGAACAAAGGATCCGTAGGAATTTCAGTTATGGTAACCCCGACATTGTTTTCAACTGCCCTTCTTGCAGTTGGGTTTCTCGGGCAGCCGTCATCAAAAGTTACCGGCTTTCTCTTTTCCCTGCTCCAGAAGACATCAACATTGCCGCTTAATACAACATCAAATGTAAATGATATCTTGTCTTTCCCTATAACACTCTGCCTGAAATTTACAACCTGAACTGGTGCTGATGAACTATAAACTGTTCTGCCTTGGGTCGGTATGCATATTGCATCCTGCCTGATGTTAATCATATCCCTTAATATGCAAAGCTGGGCGTCGGCCTGAGTCTGGTAATTATAGCATACATCTGCCCTAAAAGTAAATGGTGTGTTGCCGGGGAATTTCGTTGGAATGAAATCATCGCCGCTTCTCGGGAATTGCGCATAAGTTGTCGTGCCCTCTAAAATATTGCCCTCGGCATCTCTCCTCTTCGCATCAAGGTTGTCATCTGGAAGCACATCCCTTAAATCATCAAATGACTTTCCGAAGTCTGCCGGATCAAATCCAACAAGATTTACCTTAACTGCGTCTCGTGGAACACTGTACTCACCTTCATTCTTCAAATCTATAATCGCCCTGAATCCAAACGTGTCATCGTCGGTAACTTCAGGAGGAGGCGTGTCCTTTTCAAAATTGATCGTAATTCCGGCTGTGCCGCCGATAAAAGGCGTTCTTGGGGCGCTGCCGGTTGATGCACCGCTCTTTCCACTGCATGATGAAACAAAAAGAACTAATATGACCAAGAATGCAAGAATATAATTTTGTTTACTCATTTTTGCCTCTTTTCAATTGGTAATTTTAAAATATATCAATTTTGTTAAAACTACCTTAGAGAACTTTAAACGAAATATATAAACTTAATGATTTATTCAAAGTTCTCTTTAAATTTAATTGATTTTATTTTGATGTAGGTATATAAAGTTTTCTGTTTAAGGATTGGAAGTTGGCGATCCCGTGCTTGATGGTTCTCTTATTATCTGCATTGTACGCATTACGGAAGTCCTATAACCATAGGTTAAGTGAATCACCATTGGGGTTGTGTAAGCAGTGTTTGTCTGAGAATATTCACTTTTTGATTTCTGCAATTCGCATATTATGAATCCCTCGCCGTTAATCATTCTCAAATTTCCACTTGTTCCTTTTACGGTGCCATCGGCGAATGGGCCGCATGTTATTGCACGATCTGCCATTTTCACAAAATCGACATACACCTTGTCCAAATCATCCCTCTCAATCTTGCCAGAACTTGACGAGCCTGCAGCAGTCGTACTTTTTCCGTAAGGGTCGCATTTATCCAATGATTCTTTCTTGATGATTTCTCCACCGCCGACGTTCTTTATTGTTATTTTAAACTGAGTTTTTTGGTCAAAGGCCTCTTCGATAATACTAGTAATAGCGACTGGAGCGCCCTGGCTTGAAAGTACCGTATCTTTAACCTGGCATACTTTCTTTTGGTTTACTGTTGTGTAGGGGTCGGGGTCTATGCACACTGTGGGGCCGACCACAGTTTGATACTGGTAGCATGCGGTTGCAAGCAAAATGACATCGTATTTATCCACTTTAAGTTTAGAATAATCTATACTGCCCTGAAATGCCAGAATATCCTGGCCGCCGTTGGGATTGATTGTGCTTTTTCCATCAAGAGCCAACTGATTTAAATCCGCGCCTGTGGCTGATTGCCCGTTCTTGGGTGCTTTTGGTGTCAAAGTAATAATATAAGGATCATAGCCGCTTAAATATAGTCGTCCCTTTGGGCCACCCAAGCCGCCAGCTGAGTCTTCAGGCTGAGGATAAGCCCCCTGGTTTCTAAGTTCCAAAACGACATCAAATTGGTTTCTTGCACTGTCAGATTCCGCGTGTAATTTATCGGGGGGGTTGTTTGGCAGGAAATTTGCAATAATACCCTGTGTTCCTACCCTTACTTCTTCTTTTGATGTGGTGTCGGAAGATTTATTGCTGCATGCAGAAATTGAGAAGACAAAAATTAATAAAAATGCAATAATAATAAAATTTTTGGATTTTTTCATTTTAATCTAAGTTATATTTTCTTTATTTAAAGGTGTCGAAATGTCCTTTAAAATTAAAAAATATTTTTCATTTTATTTATTCAAAATTTGTTAATTCTAGTATTTAAGCGGCTTTTGGATAATAAAGTTTGTTGAAATGGTTTGCACATAACCATAATCAATTTCTATTTGAAGAGGTGATGTGTAGGCGTCAAAGGTTTTTGGTATGCCATTTTTGAAAGTGCATCTGATAAAATCTTTATTGTCTTTCAATCTTATAAATCCAGCAAAGTTGTCCACATTGACTGGATCCTTGTCATTATCGGGACAATAACCTAATTTATTTGGACAGCAAATAAGCTGCACTTTTCCTGTGCCGTCGGCTGTAAACGCCCTTAAACTGGCGACATTCCATCGATTATTGATTGGGTCATTAATATCAAAATCATTTCTGCAGGCATTCCTGAAACCTGCCAAATTTACAGGATTTCCGTGTCCTCTATTCTCAACATAAATAATGAATTGTGGCTTTATCACATTATTGTCTACATCTGGAAGCATTGATGATTCAATTTTCACTATCGCCAATGGCGCACCCTGCCCATTTGCAAATGGTTGGGCAGCAACTTTACAAACTTTTTTTCCTGGGCGGAGGCCTTCTATGTCTGGATCAATACAAACTGTGGTGCTCAGAGCTGTCTTGTAGGGATAACATAAATTTGCAGTAATAGTTGAAATTCGCCGTTCACTTTGCGCGTCAAGATTGCTTGTTTTTGCCTTCAGGGATGCAACCAATTCATCGCCATTTGGGTTAATCTGGCTTTTGCCATCAACAAAAAATGTCATTTCATTGTCACCTGGGCCGCTGTTTTTTGCAAGCCTGCTGTTCTCTTCAATTTCAAGAATCGGCACATAATCTTTTTCTCTGCCTATAGTAATCAGGCCTTGCGTATTTGCAGGATCTTTTGGAATTGAATAAGCACCCATATTTCTTATTCTTATTAAAATTGGAAAATAGCTATTTTCAAAAACTGTTTTTGCGGGTGCACTTGCTGCAAATTCTGCCGTGATTCCATCGGTTCCTGTAAAAGTTACTGCCTGATTTTTATTATTATTGCCGGTTGCTGCATTGCATCCTATCAAAAACATGGATAATAATAAAAATAAAATAATATTTTTGGTTATCATTGTCTTATGTTTGTGCAGTTATTGAACGCGTGGACAAGTATTTCTGTAAATCTCTATACATTAATTTAATTTTAGTGGCCCATTCAGTATCGCTTGCGTATCCTGCCGCCCCTATTTTTGTTATCATGGTCTCTGGATCATTTGTAGAACCCATAGCACTTCTATATCTACTTTCTTTACTTATAATGTCGGCAAAATCATTTACCGAAGCACATCGACTTACATAAATTCTATAATTATTCGGGGCATTTGGCTCATATTTTTTGTCAAGGTCGGATTTATCGTACGTCCTGCAGCATTTATCACCCTCGTTAGGAGTTGGACATTTTTTTGTAATCCAATTGGGAGTACATTTCACACCAAACAAATTCTTTGATTGTGTTGCGAGGTCTGACAGAGTGCCAAAGCCGGTTGTTTTTGGTTTCTTGCTTTCAAGCAACGCAACACTTACCATGACTGCTGTTGGAACTTTTGTTCTATTTTTAGCATTTTCCATGCATTGGCCTATGCCCTGCAAGGGAGATTTCTTATAGGTTAGGTAAGCATCAATTTCCGTATCTGTCGCGGCAACATCTGGTTCGTTTCTTTGGTCTGTACCCTCATCCCCAAATGGAGTATACCCGGTTTCTGACGGGCCATACTCATCATAAGGTATCGGCGCTTTTTCAACAACAACATCGTAGGATTTTTCGATTAGATAATCATATTTAGCCCTTATCCTGATGAATTTTGTTGTGATTGGTGTATTATCAAGCACATCTTTTGAAACTGTTAATCTGCATGTGAAAGTCTTGTAGCGGTCGATGTCCCTAACCTCAGTATTATTTCTAATTTGACTCACGTCAAGCTGATATCCGGTGTAGGTGTCACGGCCGCTGCTGTCATCTCTGAAAAGCGAAGTGCATTCATTTTCGCATTTCTTCTTCCCTTCAACATCAAGGTTTATACACTCTGATATACAATCAGTCTTACTATACTCCTTAAAATTTATAGGATTACAGTTTTTAACGCTATTCGGATTTAAAGGATCAAAATGAGGAATAGTAATCCCGGGGGGAAGTATTACAGCCAATTGATTTATCTTGTTTATTTTTCCTTCCCATTCGCCTATTGGCTGGCCATTCTTATCTGAAATCTGGTTTCTGTTTTGAAGAAGTATGCCAAGCAGAACCGATGCTACTGCGGTTGGCTCTTTATCAACTGGAACAAGTTTTTGCACCTGCGTAGCAACTTCAACAGGCCCGTTTGTATAGACTGCCGCGGGCCCACTACTTGTATCATCAAGTGAAGACGAACTGCTTAAGTCGGTAATTCCATATTGCTTCAAAGGGTCTATATTTTCACGTGTCAGCGCCCGCAATCTGTCTCTATCAATGAAATACATTTTTTGGTAAGCGCTTGTTGCAAAATTGTAAGTTAAGGATAAAATTATATTATTGCTTGAGCCGACTTCAAATTTTTTAAGGTTCGGACTCTGCTGAAAATTACATTCGACGTCCCTTTCCTCGTAAGTTGATACTTCAAATTTGCCAGACTGTGAGGCCTGATTCTGTAATTCTTCTATCCGTTCGTTGCCGCTCTTCCTATAACACTTAAAACTTACATTCACCGGCTCGCTTAAAGTTCTAGCGCTAATCGTAGCCCAAATTGTAACAGGCTCGTCATCATAGAATTTCGGCTGCGCTGCCCGAATATTCTTAAAGAAGACTCCAAGCGGCGCATATTGATTTAATTCGACCTGGCTTCTATATAATCCGCCTGTTGCGAATACTAATTGCCTTTCAATGAGGAGTTTTGTGTTTTTGCTCAGCGTACCAAAAAATTGTGTGAAATCGGCACCACCGCTTTGTGCTTTGTAATCAAATGCTCCAGATTCGGCATAAGCTGTTACGTCCAGACTTAAGATAAGTATCACAGTAACAAGAACTATAAATGTTAATATTGCGAAACCACTGTTTGTTTTGTGATAGCAATATGAGATTACAAATACAATAAAGATGGGAATAAATTTAGCCCAAAGATATCCCAAATTCCATAATAACCCGTAGCCATAGAAATCCACTATCAACAATAAGGGAATCAGTATATGCCATACAACTGGATTTTCTTCGTGTGTTTTAATATAACCAAAACCAAAGGCTATGATAAAAATTGCGTGCAATACTGCTCTTGGATTTTGCTGCCACCCATTATTTATCCAGAAAAATGAAAAAACTGTTATCATAAAGAAATAAGAAAAGAATCCTGGAAATTCCTGACTTTTTTTCCTATCAAAATAGATTGCGAGTATAATTAAACCAACAAATAAAGCTGCTATCCCAACATAATATAGTATGGCCCAAATGCCTTGCCAAGTTGGAAGATAAATACTAAAACCCCAATTTGCGGATGTGGGAAAAAATCTTTTTATAAAATTGTTTATAATAAGTATTGAGATAAAACCGAGCCCAAAACTAACATATTCGTGCTTGACTATGTTTTTAACCATGTTTATGTACAACCATATAAACATAAATGAAGAGGTTATTACTGGAACCAAAGAAATATTCAATAATCCACTGGATGAAATTTCAAACCCAGCATATGGCTGACCAAGCCATCTACCTATTACCGGAAAATTAGGAGGTATCATGTCAACGAGCCAGATTACTAAAGCCAAAGAAATGAATAATTTTGTCAATCCGTCAGGTTTTCCCTGAGCTGATTCTTTTATTCCATCTAGAAGTCCCCATAAAATAAATCCACAAAGTGCCATAAGTCCACCATAAGTCAACAGCCAGATTAATACTGGCCTTAGCGCACTCTTATACCAAAGTATTCCAATTACAATAACAAAAAGTAGGATTATGAGCCATAGGTAACCTTTTGATGGTCCTTTTATAACGTTGGTAATGTAAGTGGGTACACTTCTTTGTGAGTTTTGGTTATCCATAGAATTATCATTTTGTTGATTGGATGCAGCTTGCTGATTATTTGCTGCAGCATTATTTGCACTGCCTGCCTTTCCCTTTCTAAATCCTCTTTTAAAACTGTCCCATATCCCCATTTTAGTTTTTTGGATACCAAACTATAGAAAACTTTGAATAATCATTCAAGTTTTATATATTTGATTCAAAGTTTTCTTAGAGAATTTTGACAATTTGATAATTTTCCAAAATTCTCTATAGAATTCTTCCCAAGCCACCTCTCCTTTTTAAATTATATGATAAGATTATTATAAGGTTAAACTAATTCAATCTTCAATTCAACGATTGAAACATCATCTATCGGGTCTAACCTAATGTAATTGTTTCCTTCTGAAATTTTAGTATTAATTTTTTCTGTGAAAGTTAATTTACTAGTATCAATAGTTTCGATGTGGCCATTAACATCCAGTCTGGCTCTTTTCTGCTTTCCATCATCAACAAATTTGACAGCTAACTGGAGATCGCTGTCGCCGTTTCTAATTCTGTCAAAGACGTCTTGATTGATTTCAAAATAATATGTCCGCACTGTCGGCTGGCCGAATTCGAGCGAAATCTTGATTTGCTCGACGCTGTAGCTTCCTTTATTTGTTTTGAAAACAATGTTGTTCTCGCCTTCATTCAAAACACTTTTAGGGATGCTTTGCTTGTACAAGTCGTCACACTTAGGGACAGATGAAAATAATTTCTTGTTGTTTACAAAAATATCCAGAATGCCAACATTGCTGACGCTTCCGCAGGACGGAACGAACTTCAGTGCTGCCTTATCCATGCTTGCAAACTCTGAATCGGTTATCGTAAAAATATTCGTGCTTTGCTGCCGTGAAGTGTCAGTAATGTCTCCAATAATTTTAACATTCTCAAAACTGTATTCATTTGTTGACCAGAATCTTATCCCCACAGATGAAACGCTGAATTCAAGGGTATTTGTTTTGGAAAGTGTCCTTTTGTCGAGCTTAACCGGCTCAATGTTTTCGTTTCCAATTTCATTTTCATAAATCACTACGCTGTTGAGCTTTATTGTGATAACGCCTGTGTGTTTTTTTGCTGTGAATGACAAGATTACATTGTCTGTGTTTGCTGGATCGTCAATGCCAAAATCAGTTTTGTATGTTTTTGTGTCAAACCATCCGTTTCTTACGATGAACGGGTTTACTGCTTTCAGCTCCTGCGCGTTTGTTGTCTCAACCAAAAATGCATCCGGAATACTCTTCTGATTTTCAAGGCCCTGGTTATTGCTTAAAGAGCCCGGAGACACATCCAAGAGCACGTTTGGATTATCTTCTCCTGATTCTGATTCGGCTGTTTTATTCTGAAGAAGTGCTTCTCTTTGCGACGTTGGGAGGAAAATAATGTAAAGAATAATCAGGCCTGCAATGATAGCCACCAGAATAGCGGCATTCACACCACCTTGAGCCCTCTTTTGCAACATTGTAGTAAAGAATTTAACATAAACATATTTAAAGGTTTTGATTTTAGTTATCATAATGAAATTACTGCATTCCAATCTTAAAAAAGGTGAAGTAAAAGTGCTTACGCAGAATCTGGATGATTTGTGGTATTTGAGTAATATGATTGATCCAGGAGATATCGTTCAGGGCAAGACTTTCAGGAAGATTAAGTCTTCAAGCGGCGATGCAAAATCAAAAGATGCCGTAAAAAAGTCTATTTTTGTCAAGCTGGAAGTTGAAAGTGTTGAATTCGGTAAGCATTCCAATGTTCTCCGCGTTTCTGGAATTATAAAAGAAGCCCCTGAAGATGTTCCAAGAGGGGAGCATCACACATTTAATGTTGATGAAAATACAACAATTACAATTATAAAAGAAGAATGGCTGAAGTATCAACTGGATAAATTAAAAGAAGCCAGTTCTGAAACAAAATCTGCTATATTGATAGTTGTGCATGACCGCGAAGAATCTTATTTTGCTTTGTTTAAGAAATATGGATATGAAATTTTATCCCATATTGAAGGCGAAGTGCAGAAAAAGAGAACTGAGAATATTAAAAAAGAAAATTTTTATCTGAGTTTGATAAACAAAATGAAAGAATATGTTGAAAGGTATGAAATAAAACAAGTTATATTAGCATCCCCTTCATTTTGGAAAGAAGATTTGATGAAAGAGCTAAAAGGTGATGATTTAAAGCAAAAAATAATTCTGGCGACTTGTTCCTCAGCAACCAAAAATGGGATTGATGAAGTAATCAAGCGCCCTGAAGTCCGAGAAGCTTTGAAGCTGGAAAGAACAGCAAAGGAAATGAATAAGGTTGAAGAATTATTTACAGAAATTGCAAAAAATAATTTATTTGCTTACGGGCTTAAAGAAGTTGAGAATGCTGCTGCAATGGGCGCAATCAGGGATTTATTGGTTACTGATTCACTAATTCAAAAATCCCGACTGGAGAATTTTTATAAAAGAGTTGAAAATATTATGAAGACGGTTGACAAGACAAAAGGAGATGTTGAGATAATAAGCTCCGAGCACGAAGGCGGAAACAAGCTCGACGGATTGGGGGGAATTGGGGCTATTTTAAGGTTTAAGATGAGTTATTGAAAAAATAATCTAAAAATATAAAGAAAGAGATAATTCCTTAATGGAGGGAAAAATTTTATTATTACATAAAAAGTTTAGCTAATTGCCACCCATCCAATCAAGTGAAATATCAAGTGCAGAATTTCAAAAAATTATTTTTCAAAAGTTTTAAAAACAACATCATTAATTAAATCAAAAAAAGAGGCAAATCATGTCTGAATTCATAGATTCTATCTTAAAAGAAAAAAGGGTATTTTATCCTCACGAGGAGTATTCTAGAAAATCTCATATCAAAAGCATGAAGGAGTATTCTGCCTTATACAAAAAATCAATTGAAAACCCTACAAAATTCTGGGCGGAAAGGGCGGGAAAATTAGAATGGTTCAAAAAATGGGATACGGTGTTAAGAGATGACATGGGATTTTTCAAATGGTTTGAGGGAGGGCAGCTTAATGTTTCCTACAACTGCCTTGACAGGATTATTAAGCAAGGCAAGGGAAAAAAGATTGCCTATATTTGGGAGCCTGAATCAGGAGAAACAAAAACTTACACTTATGAGGAATTGTTAAAGGAAGTTTGCAGATTTTCAAATGTTCTAAAGAAAAAAGGCGTGAAAAGAGGAGATGTGGTGCAGATTTACCTGCCGATGGTTCCTGAACTTCCAGTTGCAATGCTTGCATGCGCAAGAATCGGCGCAATTCATTCGATTGTATTTGCGGGTTTCAGTTCTGACGCGCTGAAAGACAGGATACAGGATTCAAATTCAGTTTTGCTCGTTACGGCTGACGGAAGTTTTCGGGCCGGCAAAATTGTACCGCTAAAAGAAAATGCAGACATTGCCCTGAAAGACTGCCCTTCAATTAAAAATGTTATTGTAGTCAAAAGGACGAGCAATAACATTAGTTTGGTTTCTAACAGGGATTTCTGGTGGGATGATTTAATTAATGAAAAAGATATTGCAGATTTTTGCGAGCCGGCGCATATGAATTCAGAAGAATCTTTGTTTATACTTTATACAAGCGGAACAACTGGAAAGCCGAAGGGAATTTTGCACACTCAGGCAGGATATTTATTATTTGTAAATCAGACATTTAAATATATTTTTGACATTAGGGATTCAGATATTTATTTTTGCACAGCAGACATTGGATGGATTACCGGACACTCATACATTGTTTATGGGCCGCTGTCAGACGGCGCAACAACCGTGATGTATGAAGGCTCTCCGACATTTCCTCAGCCGGACAGATTTTGGAAAATAATTGAGAAGCATAAAGTCAGCATATTTTATACTGCACCGACTGCAATTCGTGCTCTTGCAAAGGAAGGAGATGAATGGCCGAACAAATGCAGTCTTCACAGCTTAAGACTGCTTGGGACTGTGGGCGAGCCAATCAATCCTGAAGCCTGGATGTGGTATCATAATATAATTGGAAAGAAAAAATGCCCTATAGTTGATACGTGGTGGCAGACTGAAACTGGGGGAATTTTAATTACTCCATTGCCGGGAGCAACTCCGTTAAAGCCCGGAAGTGCAACAAAACCATTTTTTGGAATTGTTGCTGAAGTTTTGAGAGAAGACGGGTCCAAAGCCCATGTGAATGAAGGAGGATATCTTGTAATAAAGCATCCGTGGCCAGGAATGCTTCGCACAGTCTGGAATAATCCAGACAGATATAAGAAAACTTATTTCGAGAAATTCGGAATGTATTTGACAGGCGACACTGCGCATATTGACGAAGACGGATATTTCTGGATTATGGGAAGAAGCGATGATGTTATTAAAGTTGCAGGGCATAGAATTGGCTCGGCAGAAGTTGAAAGCTCTCTTGTGAGCCATCATGCAGTTGCAGAGGCTGCGATAGCGCCTTATCCTCATGAAATAAAAGGCCAGGCAATTTATGCTTTTGTTGTTTTGAAAAAAGGGTTTGAGAAGGGAGATAAATTGAAAGAGGAATTAAGAAATCATGTTTCTAAAACAATAGGGCCGATTGCAAAGCCTGAGAAGATACAATTTGCAGACGACCTGCCTAAAACTAGAAGCGGAAAAATTATGAGGCGCATTCTAAAAGTGATTGCTGAAGGCGGAACAGATTACGGGAACGTTACAACTTTAGTTGATCCGAATGTTGTAAAGATTTTGGCTGAGAATAGAGTGAAATAAATTATTTGAGAAAACATTTTGAGAATTCTGTTTTGTTATTTTTAATCGTTGTATAAATAACAAAAATGCTGACAAAAAATTACGAAAAACTTATAATCCCAATAAATTTAGTCCAAGATATGAAAATAATTTATAAAATTTTATATCCTAATGGTAAAATTTACATCGGTAAAGATTTAACGGACAGTATAAATTATTTTGGTAGTGCAGAAAGTAAAATCATAGAAAAAGATTTCACAAGAGAACAAAGAAAAAAATTTGCCATACATCGAGAAGTATTATGGGAATCTAGCAATGCGTCTGATGCTGAAGTAAATAAAAAAGAAGTTGAATTTATTATTTCATACAAATCTAATAATCCTTTTATCGGGTATAATCGATGGTCAAAATTCAAGAAATAAAATTTTTGCCTACCATAATTTTGAATGGCGACTCTAAAATTTCCCTTTGAAAATTACAACAAACGGTTAAACATTGAGCTCGATTATTTACTCAAAGACACAAAATTTACTCATTCTTCCCCGAAACCTTTATATATTACTTGCCTATATATTGTATTAACTAGCCAGTTATGACTTATTTTAGTCATTTTATGATGAAATTACTACTTACTGGTTGGAAATAACAACATTTTAATAGTGGTGTTTATCCCCTACACAATAATAAAAGGGGGGTGTATTCGAATGATAGTTAAAGATGAATTTTTAGGCAAACTTAGAAGGTTTTTTAATTTAAACCTCTACGAGGTAAAGATTTGGACTGCTCTGTTAAGCAGGGGAGTTTCTACAGCAGGAGAGTTAAGCGACATTGCAAATGTTCCTAGAAGCAGGAGTTATGATGTTCTTGAATCATTGGAGAAAAAAGGTTTTGTAATTATGAAGCTTGGAAAGCCTATAAAATATATTGCCGTTCCACCAAAAGAAGTTGTTGAAAGAGTAAAGAAAAACGTTCAGGAAGCAGCTAAAGACGAGCTAAAGAAGCTGACTGATTTAAAAAATACGGAAATTGTTAATGAGTTAAGCGTTCTTCACACACAGGGCGTTGAATTAGTTGAGCCATCTGATTTAAGCGGTTCGCTTAAGGGGAGGCACAATTTATACAACCATTTGGAACTGACGATAAGGAACGCCGAGGAATCGGTCACTCTGATGACAACTTCGCAGGGCTTCATAAGAAAAATTGAAGGGCTGAAGCCAACTTTTGAAAAATTAAAGAAGAGGGGCGTCAAGATTAGAATCGCTGCTCCAATAACAAAAGAATCTTTGCCTGCACTGAAAGATATACAGGGAATTGCAGAAGTAAGGAGCACTGAAAGCAAAGCAAGATTCTGCATTGTTGACGGCAAAGAAATAATCTTTATGGTAATGGATGATTCAGAAGTACATCCTACATATGATGTGGGAATCTGGGTTAACACGCCGTTTTTCGCAAGCGCGCTTGAAAATCTGTTCGAGCTTGCATGGAAAAATATGAAGCCGGCAATGGAAGTTATAAAGAAGTAATTTATTTTTATTTTCTTTATTTGTTTTTTCTGAATTTTTAATTAATTATTAAGGGATGGAACTTTATATTTGCACTCAATGTAATTTATCCACCCACTCGATAAAGTAAAACAATAAAGTGCAATATATTAATTTTTAATAATGATTTAAATATGATCCTACATTTCTTTCAGGCAATGAAGAAAATTTACATTTCATTTTTGCTTATTTTGACAATATTGGTAATTTCATGCACTCCAGAGACTAAAGTCTATAAAGTTAATTACAAATTCAACTATCCTGAAGGCACGTTCAAAGTTAATGTTGGCAACAACACGGTTTTTACGAACGGAAATGATATTCGTGAAGTGCTCACAAGAAAAAACCCTGAGTTTTTCTGCTATTCTGTAAATAATCAGTCTCTCTGCAGCCTGAATCTTGAAATTAATATCAGCGACAACGCCGCTGACAGATTCAAAAATTCTGTTGAAAATTTCCAGGACATAATGCAGAAATCCGGCAAAAACAAAACAATTTTACCGCAGAGGATTGTATACTATCTGAATAATCAGAAATTAGAGCAGGAGGATATAATAAAAGTGAATGATAAAATTAAACTAAATAATAAATTCCTGATATCAATACTTGGAAAAGGAAATACTCAAGACGAAGCCCAGAAAAATGCTATTGACAGTGAAAATGTGATTGTTAGAGTTTTGATTGATAAGAAATAAATTACTTACCGATACTATTAAATAATTGTTAATTCTTTTTTTATTTATGATTGAAGTTAAAAAATTGCCAAATACCAAATGGGAAGATTATAAAAATTTAAGGTTAGAAGCGCTTAGAAAAGATTCTACCGCGTTTTCAAGCTCATATGAAGAAGAAAAAAATCTTCCTGAATCTGAATGGAAAAAAAGAACAAAAAATATTCTGTTTGCTCTGTCCAATGGCGAACCTATTGGAATGATAGCCTGTGTTTTCAACAAGAGAAGAAAAATCAGGCACATTGCAAACATATTCGGATTTTATGTGAAAGAAAGTTACAGGAATCAGGGTGTTGGAAATAAATTAATCGAAAGCGCCCTGTCATTAATTAAGAAAAACAAGGGTATAATCAAAATTGATTTGACTGCAAACCCAAAACGAAAAGCTGCCGTTAAATTATATAAAAAATTTGGATTTAAAGTTGTCGGCAAATTAAGAAAAGATTTATTTGTTAATAGGACGTTTTATGATGAATTGATTATGGAAAAATTTATCTAATAATTAATGCAAAGATATAAAAAGTGAATTATTCTATGTTTATATAATGGCAAAAACTGATTTTGTTCTCGGACTGAAGCAGAAAGCTAAGGAGATGAGGAAAGAAATAATTGAAGTTGTATATAAAGCGCAATCTGGCCATCCTGGCGGCTCATTAAGTGAAATAGACATGCTTGTGGCATTGTACTATTACAAGCTGAAAATTGACCCTAAAAATCCTCATTGGGAAGACAGAGACAGGTTTATTTTAAGCAAAGGCCATGCAAGCCCGGGATTATATGTCGTTCTTGCTGACAAAGGGTATTTTCCAAAATCTGAGCTTGACGGATTCAGGAAAACCGGAAGAATGCTGCAGGGGCATCCTGAATTAAGCACGCCGGGAATTGATTTTGCGGGCGGCTCGCTTGGGCAGGGAATAAGTTTTGCTGTAGGGATAGCCTTGGCCGGAAAGCTTGACAAGAAGAATCACAAAATTATTGCAATGATTGGCGACGGCGAATCACAGGAAGGGTCTGTATGGGAGGCTTCAATGTCAGCTGCGTTTCACAAGCTGGATAATTTTATTGGCATTCTGGATAAAAATCAAGTTCAGGAAACCGGAAAAACTAGGGAGATAATGGACATCGGAAATGTTTCTGCAAAATGGAAAGCGTTCGGATGGAATGTAATTTCAATTAACGGGCATGACATGGCGCAAAATGCCAAGGCTCTTGATAAAGCTTACAAATTATCAAACGGAAAACCAACTATGATTATTTCAAACACGATAAAAGGAAAAGGAGTTTCGTTTATGGAACTAAATTATAAATTCCACGGCAAAGCCCCGAATGAAGAAGAATACAGAAAAGCTATTTTGGAGATTGAAAATATTGATGTTAAGAAATTTAAATGATAATTTAAAAATTAATAATAATTCAAATAAAAAAATGGAAATTCAAAAAATCGCAACAAGAGAAGGATACGGAAAAGCGTTGCTGGAATTAGGCAGAATTAACAAGAATGTTGTTGTTGTAGACGCTGATTTGGGTGACAGCACAAAAGCCGAATATTTTGGAAAAGAATTCCCTGAAAGATTTTTCACTATGGGAATTGCAGAGCAGGACATGATTGGAGCCGCTGCCGGCTTGTCGGTGTCCGGCAAAATACCTTACGCAAGCACTTTTGCAGTTTTCAGCGAGAGGGCTTTTGAATTTGTCAGAAACATTGTTGCAAGAAACAAGCTGAATGTCAAAATATGCGGAAGCCATGCAGGCATTACAACCGGAGAAGATGGAAAGTCGGCGCAGGCCCTTGAAGATGTTGCAATCTATCGTTCATTGCCCAATATGGTTGTTTTGCAGCCATCTGATGCAGCTGAAGCAGAGAAAATGGTTTTTGCGCTTGCAGATTACAAAGGGCCGTCTTACATGAGAGTTCACCGGACTGCTTACCCAATTATTCATGACAAAAATTATAAATTTGAAATAGGAAAAGGCGAAATTCTGAGGCAGGGAAAAGTTGCGGTTATTTTTGCTTCAGGCACAATGGTGCATGAATCTATAATAGCTGCTGATATTCTAAAAAATGATAATATTGAAATTTATGTTGTGAATATTCACACGATAAAGCCGATTGATTCGGATTTAATTATTGATTTGGCAAAGAAAACAAATTGCGTAGTTACGGCAGAAGACCATAATGTGATTGGTGGGCTTGGAAGCGCTGTTGCTGAAGTTTTAAGTGAGAACTATCCTTGCCTAATGAAAAGAATCGGAATGAAAGATAAATTCGGAGAATCTGGAAAGCCCGAGGAGTTATATAAAAAGTATGGTCTTGATTCACAGTCAGTTGCTGATGAAGTAAAAAAGTTTCTTGGAAAGAAAAATCACTAAAATAAATTTACAAAATTAAAATGCAAAACTGGATTTGGTACGGGATTATCGCAGCTTTTTGTTTTGGAATACAGACTGTGCTTTACAAGTACGCAGCGCAAAAGGGAAATTTAAGCCCGTATTACAGCAGCTTTCTTGTTGCCCTCGGAATAATCGTAATTCTTGGAATAGTCCTTTTGTTCAAGCCGGGTTACAGCTTTGACTGGAAATCGAACGGACTAATTTTTGTTTCCGGACTAATCTGGGGAATTGGGTTTCTTGTCGTTGCAATAGCAATTTCACAAAATGCAGATGTTGCAAGATTGGCGCCTATTTACAATACCAACACCCTGATTGCGGTTTTGCTTGGAATACTTATTTTGCATGAAGTGCCTGACGCGACACACATGTACAGGGTGATTTCAGGCGCTGTTTTGATTGTTGTGGGAGCGGTTTTGGTTAGTATATAATATGGGCAAAGGATTAAAAACAGATATTCATTACAATAATACAGGTGAAATTTAAAATGCAAATTTTTATCGATAGTGCGGAAGTCTCAGAAATCAGAAAGGCAGCGGATGCCGGTCTTTGTGATGGTGTAACAACAAATCCATCCTTGATTATGAAAGCCGGCCGTGATTATAATGAAACTTTAAAAGAAATTTGCAAAATTGTTAAAGGCCCAGTAAGCGCTGAAACTATTTCTCCAAATGCTGAAGGAATGGTAAAAGAAGGCATTGCATTCTCTAAAATAGCTAAAAATATTATTATCAAAGTCCCTATGACGGTTGAAGGGATGAAAGCGTGTCAAAGACTAACAAAACAAGGATTAAAAGTAAATGTTACTTTGTGCTTTTCTGCAAATCAGGCTTTGCTTGCTGCAAAATCTGGAGCATTCATCATCAGCCCTTTTGTCGGAAGATTAGATGATATTGGAGAAGTTGGAATGGATTTAATCAAAGAGATAAGATTAATTTACGATAATTATGATTTTAAAACGCAAATTCTGGTTGCTTCAGTCAGAAGCACCAATCACGTCCTTGAAGCTGCAAAAATAGGAGCAGACATTGCAACAATTCCTTATTCTGTATTCGAGCAGCTGTTTAAGCACAAACTCACAGATGACGGGATTAAGAAATTCCTGGAAGATTGGGAGAAAGTTCCGAAGAAGAAGTAAAAATGGATAAACTCATGCTTCAGAATATCAAAAAATACGATGAGATAGATAAAAGAATGCGGAAAGGTACTGGAGTAAAAATTTTCAGCCAAAAGAGTGCTGTGAAATATACTAAAAACCTTTAATGATTAGTTGCACTATTCCGCCCACCACGATTTGGCTTCTTGAACTTTATTTGGAGAATATCCCGAGAAAATTAATTAATATTTCTTAGCAATAAAGTGACCTACCATTCCACCAATTATTCCAAGGAACATATCTTGCATGGTGTTTGCTAAACTTGGTTGTGCAGTAGTATGTAAAATATAATCAGAAGAAAATTCTAAAAATTCCCAGGTAACTACTGTTAGTCCAACCATAGATATTACAATTGCAAAAAATATCAATGGGTGTGTTTTGCCTAAATAACCTATTTCTTGGATATAGTTTAGAAATAAAAAATAAGATCTACCAATTAAAACCCCACCGAAAAAATGCATTGGAATATCTATCTACCAAATTGATCCATAGACTTTAAAAAAACTTAGAACAGCATGAATTGATAAGATTAAAATTGGTAACCAGAATATCTTAATGAGTGATTTTAGATTAAACAAATCTTTCATTTCAGCAGCATTGTGTAAAATCATTTAAATAATTTTCTAATAAGCCAAACAAACCTTTTTATATCATCTTCCTTAGCGTTATTTTATGGCACAGCAATACAACATTAAAGATGTTAAGTCGCACGAATCTGCCCACGACAAGAAAGTAAAGGAACTGGAAGAAGAGCTGTCCACTACAAAATACAACAAGAAGACTCAGGGGCATATTGGATTAGTCAAGGCGAAATTAGCGAAAATAAAGGAGGATTTCCAGAGGAAAGCTGCCGCAAAGGGAGGCGGCATGGGCTTCAGCGTGAGAAGAAGCGGCGATGCAACTGCCATAATGGTCGGATTTCCATCTGTTGGAAAATCAACCTTATTAAACGCAATAACAAACGCGAATTCTCCGATAGGCGCCTATGCTTTTACAACCTTAACGTGCATTCCGGGATTGCTGGAATACAATCATTCAAAAATTCAAATTCTTGACGTTCCCGGGATTGTTGAAGGCGCTGCAACAGGAAGAGGCAGGGGAAGAGAAGTTTTGGCGTGCGCGCAGAGCGCTGATTTGGTCTTGATTATTGTGGATGTTTTCAGCCCTGAGCATTTGAAAGTCGTGCAGGAGGAAATTTATGACACCGGATTAAGATTAAACCAAAAGCCACCCCAGGTTAAGATTGCCAGAAGGCTAAGAGGTGGGATTGACCTTGGACTGACTGTTAAACTGACAAAAATAAGTGAGGAGACAATAAAAAATATTCTGAAGGAGTTCAGGCTCGAAAATTCAAGCGTTGTTGTCAGGGAAGACATAACAGACGACCAGATGATTGATGCAATTGAGGGCAACAAGAAATATGTTCCCGGGATAATAATTTTAAACAAAATAGATATGGTTGACAAAGAAGAGCTGGCAAGGGTCATGGAAATAGTTAATCCCGATATCTGCATTTCTGCGGAGAAGAAAATAAATACAGAAGAATTAAAAAAATTAATTTTCAAGAGGCTGGAATTCATGAGAATTTACACAAAAGAAGCCGGAAAAAAAGCTGATTTGAACGTTCCGGTGATAATGCGGACAGGAAACACTTTAAGAGATTTTTGCCTGAAGCTGCACAAGGATTTCATATCCAAATTCCGGTTTGCAAGAATATTCGGAAAGTCCGCAAGATTTGACGGAATGCCGGTAAGAAGGCTTGACCACGTTTTGCAGGACAAAGACGTTGTTGAGATACATTTAAGTTAATATTTCTCCAATAAATGAATAAAATTTGAATTCTTTTCCATACAGATAATTATTTATCTTCCTATTGCCTACCAATAAATTTAAATATAATTGGCTACATCATATTGTATTATATCGAAAAAGATGAGAAAGCTCACTAATTTTATGGCGCTGATTGGATATTCTTTCTACAGGTTATTTTCAAATTATAGTATTCTATTCTCTTATTTTAGGTTTTGACTAGCTGTTTTCTGGCTAATCCCGCTGTATCACTTGCTTATTTAAAATGCTTCAAAAAAATGTTAAAGTAAGACTGACGCGGAATAGAGATGAGTTAAAGAAAGTTCTAGAAGTACGCAGAGTTGTGTTCATTGAAGGCCAAAAAGTACTTGAAGAAAGAGAAAAGGATGGGCTTGACATCAGCTCAAAACATGCAATTGTCTTTTACAAAAATAGGGTGATAGGCTGCGCCAGAGTAAGATTTTTAAATGAAAAAGTCAAATTAGAAAGGATAGCTTTATTAAAAAATTACAGGAGAAAAGGTATTGGCAATATTCTGATGAAATATCTAATCACTTATTCCAAAAAGTCTCAGTCAAAAGGAATTGTAATGCATGCGCAATATTATCTCAAAAATTATTATGGTAGATTTGGTTTTAAACCAAAAGGTAGAATTTTTATGGATGCCGGAATAAGGCATATTGAGATGTATTTGCCTTTAACTGGCAAAAAGCATAAATAATGGGCATAAATAATGCTTCAAAAAGATGAATATTGCAATTATGGGTTTCAGGGGAACGGGCAAGACAACAGTATGCAGGCTTCTGGCCGGAAAACTCGACAGGAAGCTTATACTCACAGAGGAAGAGATACTCAAAAAAACAGGCAGCATACCAAAATATGTCAAGAAATACGGCTGGGACAAGTTCAGGGAAATTGAATCCGAAGTTATGGAAAAGCTGAGTGATTTTGACGATCGCATTTTTGACGTAAGCGGCGACATCGTGATGAGAAATGAAAACATGATAGGCCTGAAAAAAAATTCTGTAGTCATACTTTTGACAGCTGATTTAAGGACGATAGAAAACAGATTAAAGAACAAAAACGTGACTGACAGCTATGATTATGCCGATGAGATAAAGGAATTTTTCCAGGAAAGGGAAACTAAATACAAAAAATCCGCTGATTACACAATTGACACTTCAAGCCTTTCTCCCGATGAAGTCTGCGAACTGGTTATGCACTACATGGAGCTTGAGATGCATTAAATTCTTATCAAAATGGAAATAAAAAGATTATCTGAAAGCCTGAATCCTGTTGAAAGGAAAGTTGTAAAGATACTTGATAATTTCACGGCCTTTAACGATATAATGAAAATAACTGGGTTAAAAGAAGTAGAGGTCATGCGCGCCTTGCAATGGCTTCAAAACAAGAATGTTGTTAAGATAAAAGAATCCCAAAAAGAAATTATTTCTCTGGACGAAAACGGCCTGAAATATAAAAAGTACGGCCTGCCTGAAAGAATTTTTCTTGAGGCTCTTGACAAAGAATACCCCTTAAGCGAATTAGGCAAAAAGACCAAATTAAGCAATGAAGAGTTAACAATCTCTTTAGGCGTGTTAAAATCAAAGGCTGCAATTGAAATAAAAAAGGAAAAAGAAATTATGATTTCAATGACTGACAACGGAAAACATTTACTGAAAAAAGGATTTATTGAAGAGCAATTTTTGAAGGAGGAGTTTCCAAAAGAATTGATCTATTTAAACGTTGAAGAAAAATTTTCCCTTGACAATCTTAAAAAAAGAAAAAAAATTGTGAAAGTGGAGCAGAAAAATATCGTTGAAGCTGAACTGACTGAAATAGGAAGAAAACTCCTAATGGAAAAGTTTGATGACGACCTGATAGAAAAAGTAACTCCCTCACTTATAAAATCAGGAACTTGGAAGGGGAAAAAATTCAGGAGATTTGACGTCAAAGTAAGTGTCCCTCCAATTTTCGCCGGAAGGAAACAGCACTACAGAAGTTTCCTGGATGAAGTCAGGCAGAAATTTATCAATTTAGGATTCAAGGAAATGACTGGGCCAATTGTTGAAACAGATTTCTGGAACATGGATGCGCTGTTCATGCCGCAGTTCCATTCGGCAAGGGATATTCATCAGGGCTACCATATTAAAGAGCCAAAGTATTCGAAAGAACTGCCTGAGGATAAATTACGAAATGTCAAGGCGGCCCATGAAAATGGCTTTGAAACAGGATCTAAAGGGTGGAGATATAATTTTGATATTAAAAGAACGCACAGAAATATTTTGAGAACTCATGATACACCAATTTCTGCAAGAACTCTTGCATCAAAAGAATTACAGGTACCTGGAAAATATTTTCAAATCGCCAGATGCTTTCGATATGATGTTGTTGATGCAACTCACCTTCCTGACTTTAACCAGGTTGGCGGATTTGTGATTGAAGAAGGGATTAATTTTGGACATTTGAAGTCACTTCTTAGAATGTTCGCAGAGGAATTTGCTGACGCCAAAGACATTAAAATTATTCCAAGCTATTTTCCATTCACAGAGCCAAGCGCTCAATTGATGGTAAACCATCCTGATTTGGGCTGGATGGAACTTGCCGGGTCCGGAATTTTCAGGCCTGAAATGGTTAAATCCCTGATTGGAAAAGAAGTCCCGGTCATAGCATGGGGCGTCGGATTGGACAGGTTAGCTATGTTCAAATTAGGAATTAAAGACATTAGGCATTTATTTTCACATGACTTGGAAGTTTTGAGAAATGCCAAAGTGATTTAGATTATAAAATAAATAAAATTTTTTAAGAATTTATTAAATAATTAGAAAAATGAAAAACAAAGAAGAGTTCATAAAAATCTGCCCGAAATGCGGAAGTATAGATTTGCCGATCAAGTCAAATTTTATTGATATGCTGATGCCAGTTGCAGAAAAATGTGAAAAATGCGGCTATTCAGGATTGTTTCCGGAAATTAACATAAAGGAAATTGAGGATTTCAGGAAAAATTTTAATAAAAATTCCGGATAAAAATGCCAACAATAACTTTTTCATTAAATGATTTAAATAGTTTAGTAGGAAAAAAACTAAGCCCCGAGGAAGTCCATGAGCTTGCTCAATACGGGAAAGCTGAAGTTGAGGGCTATGATGAGGAAACTGACGAGTTAAAGATGAATTTTGACGATACTAACCTGCCTTATCTGTGGTCTGTTGAGGGATTTTCGAGATTAGTGAAGGGAATCCTTGGAATTCAAAAAGGTGTTCCAGAGCTTAAACTACATAAAGCGGATTATCATGTCGTTGTTGACAAATCAGTCATTAAAATAAGGCCTTACATTGCCTGCTTTGCCGCAAAAGGAAAAAAAATGAATGAGTATCTGCTGAAACAAATAATTCAACTGCAGGAAAAATTCTGTGAAAGCTACGGGAGAAGAAGGCAAAAAGTTTCTATTGGATTATATTCATACAAAAGAATAACTTTTCCCCTGCATTTTAAAGCTGTTGAGCCGGATTCAGTTGAATTTATTCCGCTTGAATTCAAAATTAAAATGGATCTGAAAGAAATTTTAGCAGAGCATCCAAAAGGAAAAGAATACGCTTTCACGCTCCAGGATTTTGACAAATATCCCGTTCTTATGGATAATCAAAACGAAGTTTTGAGTTTCATTCCTGTAATAAATTCAAATTTCACCGGAAAGCTTGAAATAGGGGATGAAGATATTTTCTTTGAAGCAACCGGAACTGATGAAGAGGCTGTCAACCTTGCTGCGAGCATTTTCTCATATGCATTATCAGACCGCGGATTCCAGATTTATTCTGTTGAAGTAAAATATCCTGACAAAAAGGTTGTTGTTCCAAATCTCGAGAAAGAAACAATCACAATAAAAAACGAGCAGATTAAGAAATTATTTGGGTTGGAATTAAAAGAAAATGAAGTGAAAAATCTCGCTGAGAAAGCTCAGTATGATTTCAAAGATTACAAAATTTCAATTCCGCCTTACAGGCATGACATCTTGCATCCGTATGATATCATTGAAGATATAGGAATAATGTATGGATTTAAAAAAATAGAAGAAATATCTTTAACTACTTTCACAATTGGCTCTGGATTAAGATTAAATGAATTTATTGACAAAATAAGGGAAATGGTTGCCGGCTTGGGATACCAGGAAGTTATGAGTGCTGTCCTCACAAACAAAGATTATTTGTACAAAAAAATGAACATTGAAGATGCAGGGACTGTTGAGATTGCAGAATATATGTCAGAGACTTACTCTGCTGTGAGGACCTGGGTTCTGCCGAATTTAATGGAAGTGTTTTCAAAAAATAAGCACGTCACTTTTCCTCAGAAAATTTTTGAAGAAGGCCTTGTTAATGTCAGGAAAGGGGAGAAAATAGAAGAGTTTCATCGTATTGCAATTGCTTCCTCATCTGAAGATTCAAATTACACGGAAGCAAGGCAAGTTTTGGATTACATTATGAAATGTTTTGGATTAACTTACGATATTGAAGAGACAGAGCATTATTCTTTTATCGAAGGAAGAGTCGGAAGAGCAATAGTTAAAGGAAAGAGAGTTGCTTATCTGGGGGAAATAAATCCCATGGTTTTAACAAATTGGGGACTTGATATGCCGGTTTCCGCTTTGGAATTGAATTTGAGCGAGTTGTTTGAAATAATTGAAGAGATTAATAGAACTCATAAGTTTGCAAAAGGATTGTAAAAATAAATTAAAATAAAAAAGAAATAGAAAAATTAATATATTATCATTCTTTGTTTATGTTATGAGTAAATTACCATCTTTGGCTGTTTTGGTTGCTTCTTTAGCAGTGCCTGCAAACATTCAGGCTGTAAATATTCCTACGCAACAGCAAGAAAGGATACAAAATTATTCTGTTTCTGATATAGTCGGCCTCTTAAATAAAAGAGGGAAAGAACTTTATTTTGCTGCAGAAAATAAAATTGTAAGAGTTAGGTATTCCTCTTTTACTCAATCAATAATTATTGAAATAGTAAATGACCCTATAGCTGGAGGTGAATTAAGAGAACTTTCCGCAGAAGACCGATTAAGGGCAAAATTAACAGGTGATTCTACTTCAGACCTTTATTTTAGATGTAGTGGTAATCAATATGGTGACAATGATTCTAGAGATGAATACAGTCCACTTAACGAAGTGCCACGAGTAGGTTCTGGAATTGAACTTGAGGGCAGAACCCAATTTAGTAGGTATTTGCAACACATTGGAAATTTATTAAATAAATAAAAAAGAATTATTCCTTCTTCTGTGTTTTCGCAGCGGTTTTTTTTACAGTCTTTGACTTAATTTCTTTCTTCTCAGGAGATTTTGCTTCTTTAACTTCCAATCCTGCTTTTTCTTCCAAAGTTGTTTTTTTAGCTGGAGATTTTTCCTCTTTTTTCTTTGACCTGAAAAGGTTCCTGAGTTTCTTCTTCTCTTCTTTCTTTTCCCTCAACTGCTCGGGAGTTTTTCTTTTTGTTTTTGGCTTTTGCGATTTTGGCTTTGGCTTCGTCTCGCGCGCTTCCACTCCAATTTCTTTCAAAGCTTTTGCAACCTCGTCGTGAGAAGAATTTTTCTTAATCTTTACAACCTGAGTTAACGGCTCCAAGTGAAGTATATTGCATCTTCTCCTTCTTGTTTCACCGTCAATTAATACAAACTTATCATCCAGAATATCTATAATCAAAGCTTTCTTGCCTGCATCTCTTCCGGCAAGCTTAACACACAATCTTCCTATCTCAATCATTTTTTCCTCCTATCACTTTCAGTCTAGCGGTTGTCACCAATCCACCTAAGTGAGTTTATTATTTTATTTTTATTTAATTAAAATTGATATTAAAAATAATCTACTGCCTTGTTTGTTCTAATATTCTCATTCTCATGCATTTGCTGCACAAGACTCCGCCGTATGGCCTTTCAGGCCTTTTGAATGTCTTCGGCATTTTCCTCATCCTAAAAGGAAATTCTCTCGGAACACCTTTAAGATTGGTTCCGCAATTGCCGCATTTTGCCGGCTGGGGTTTCTGTTTCTTATAGTGCAGTTTAGTGTTTCCACCCGGAACTTTAACAAAAACTTTTCTCAGGCTCCTTGACCTTAATCTTGGCGCTGGCATGATTCCTTGGAAAGAATGCCTATTTATAAAGGTTTTTGAAAATTTATTTGCACGATTTTCTGTTTAAAAATCAGTTTATTATAATTTTAAACAAATGAAGAAGTATTGTGTTTTTATTATTTTTAGACAAAAAACTGTAAATTTCTAATTTAACCAGAAAAATTCCGCTTATTTTTCATGATTGACTTGAATGTAAGAATATTTTACATGTAATTTTGAGCGTCAAAAAACACGCAATGAATTGTAATACGCAGACAGGCTATATGCCTGTGATGGACGATTTTTGAAATATCCCTGAATCTATGATTGTCGATATCTTTAAATAGCTGTATCAAAATAAGCTTCAAGAATATGCTGAAATTTTTTAGATTAAAAAGGGGAGTTTCACCGTTAATAGCTACGATTCTGCTAATAGCATTTGCAGTCGCTTTGGGTTCTGTGGTGATGAACTGGGGCTTAAATCTCAGCTTGGGAAAATCTTCCGATAAATGCGGCAGTGTTGAAATAAAAATAAGAGACATAGATGGTGCTGAAATCTGCTATGGCGGCTTTGGGGCCAGTGGCTACATAAATTTTATTATTGACAATGTTGGAGAAGCAGACATAAATGGATTAGCTGTCTGGATTACAGGCGAAAAGGGAACAAAACTTTATGATTTGAATGACATAACGATAAAACAGGGTGCATTGTTCGAGAGAAAAGGAAAAGACGTTACTTACGATTTAACAGCTTACGGCAGTATAAAAAATGTTCAGTTTATTCCAAAAGTCAAAAGTGATATATTGGAGCCGTGTCTTAAGAATGCAATCAAAGCCGAGAAAATAGGTATTTGCAGTTAATATACTTTCATCAGTTTTCTAAGAGCCATTGTAAATATTATTGATGACCAGATATAGACTCCAAGCCACCCAAACCAGTCCCTAAATCCTATAGGAATTACAATTAGTTTCTTATAGTTAATCTGAATCGTTTTTATCATCCCACTTGTTTTTTTAACTGAGGGAAGATATTCACCTGTGCTGGTTATCAAAACACTGCGTTCCTGAATGTCGCCGTTATAAACAATGTCAAATGAATATTCACCTTCTTTGGTTCCCTTTAACATCCACGTTGCCTTTTCGCCCTGTATGGTTTGATTCTTATCTCCAACAATCATGAGATCATTTTGGGTATTCAACTCCGCCTGCCCAATAGAATTTTTTTCAAAAAATGCAGTAACTGTAAACTGCTGCTGAGGGGGGATGCTTTCAAAAGCAAAAACCGCGCTCATCCAGCCAAAAATCAAAATTATAGGAATAAAAGTTATCAAAGTCGGCCTCAGCGAATGCGACATATATTTCATATTAACCTCCATGGCCTTTTTTTGAAGTTCCATCGCGTGGGAAGGGTTATTTTTTGATTCTTTTATCTGCGCCTGATGGCCTTTGAGTTGGTCTTTAAGCTCTTTCATCAGTTTTTGATTAGTTGAATATTTTGTTATGACAATAACAAGTACAGAAATGATAAAAGACAGAATAATTATGGACATCCATGGAGGAAGAGCAAGTAAAGGCGCAAAAACAACATTTAAAAAATCGTAGTATGCCATTGTAAAATGATACTTTTTTGTTTTAAAATTATCTATTAAATTTTAATTCTTCTTTACAGGGGAATTGTTAGCAGCAAAAAAATGCATTTACGATTGCCCTCCAGCCACCCGTATATTCTAAATTTGAATGACACTTTAAACTATATGAATCTATGTAATAACTTATCCACCCATAAACTTTCTAAGCATTGGATTCATATCCATCATGTGCTGGCGCGCGATGTCTTCATATAATTTATAGACTATCATTACAGTAAGCAAAATGCCGGTGCCTCTGCTTAATGAGCCTGTCAAATCTGCAAGCGCTGCTAAAAATCCGACAGTGATTCCTCCCATAATTGTTAACGGCAAAATGTACCTGCTCAATAATCTTTCAAGCACCCTCTCATCTTTTCTGAAACCCGGAATTTGAAGGCCGCTTGAAATCATCTGCTGTGCCTGGCTTCGTGAGTCCATCCCGGAAGTCTGTACCCAGAATATACTGAAAATCACACTGCCAACAATAAAAAACAACATATAAAATAAGGCCTGAAGATAAGGGGCAGCACCAATGAAAATCGTGTGCTGCTGGATTACGCTTCTCACAATATCAGGACCCTGAAGCCAGTACACAAATCCCGAAATCGGGCTGCCGGTAGAAGTGCTAAAAGTTCCGAGCCATGCATGGCCAGTATTCTGCAGTAGTCGGCCCCACAACTGGAAATTTGCAATAAGAGCGGCGACAAGTATAACGGGGATGTTGGAAGTATACATGAAAGACAGAGGCCATCTTATGCCATGCCCTCTCACCATTCCAAACGAAAGCGGAATCTCAACTTTCATTGCCTGGGCATAAACTGCAATTACAAAAACAAGTATTGTTGATATTATAGCTGAAATCATAATCAAAGCGGTTGTTACATCTCCCGCAACCAAACTCTGAAAAAACGCAGGAATTGCGCCTGATGAATAAGTTGCTCCCGCAACTCCACCCGGACCCGGCAGCCAATTAAAAGTTTGTACAAAAAGTGATTTGCTGACGTTAGCTGCAATGAATAAACTAATTCCTGATCCAAACCCCCATTTGCTGACGACTTCATCCATAAATAATATCAGCATGCCACCTAAAAACAGCTGGAAAACAAGTACTAACTCAAGATTAAAGAACATAGCAGTTCCCCTAAATTGCTCGGCTGGAGCCAATCCCCCTAAAAATACGTAAATCGAACTCTCAAAAATAATGAAAAATATTGCCAAAAATTTCTGAGTTCCCTGAAAACCTTTTTTTCCTGCAGGAGTTGTCAAGTCAAATTTCCATATACCCGAGCCGTTCAAAAGCTGCAAAACAATTGATGCAGTAACAATGGGACCAATTCCCAATGAAATAAGGGAGCCAAATTCTGCTCCGAGAATTATGGATAAAGTCTCAAATCTCTGAAGCGCATTAGTTCCAAGGCCGAATAGGGGCATCAATCCAAGCACGAAGAATATGACTAAAACAATAGCCGTCCATTTCAGCTTCTCCCGAAAAGAAAGTGTCTTCTGTGTTGGAGCTTCAACTTCCGGAAGGTTTGAGATAATTGTTTGCCAAAGAGACATTTTTGGTTTTTTATAGTATTTTACTATGTTCTATGGTTTTTTTAAAATTATTGTTGGAAATTAGGTTAATGTAATTATGATATTATTTCTGTTCTTTCTTAATTTGCTCTTTTATCTCAATTAAACCAACCACTTCCCCGCCAGCTTCTTTGACTTTTTCTACTGCTGATTTTGAAGCGTAAGGCGCTGTTATTTTGAATTTCATTGAAATCGTTCCGTCACCGAGCAGCTTGTTATACCCTAATTTTTCAATCTCAACAGAATAAACCGCACCTTCTTTTTTTACAAGATTTGAAGACAATAATCTATTGAGATGCTGCTCAAGATAGCTTACATTGACTGCATTGATTTTAACTTTGGGAGTTTTACTAATAAAACCATGCTTGCCAAAATAGTTTACATCTTTCCAGTAACTCGGCTTTTTTGAATCTGCCCGCTTTCCTGATCCTGCATTGCCTGCTCCTCCCTGATGGCCTTTTCCTCGGTGTTTCTTCTTAGCACCCCAGCCATGAGTCTTATGGCCACGCTGCCTGTCGTTTTTTTTACGTTTATTTACTGTCATTATCATGACCTCGCAGGTTTAAATACTCTGACCAATCGTTCTAATTGTATTCTTGATCTCTCTACGCCCCTAGCCAGCATATCATCAGGTGTGACAGATAATTCTGTTAGTTTGGCTCGATCCACTTCAGTAATTGGTGTAGGTTGACTTAAAGCTTCATGAACCAAATGTTTTAGTATTGTGGTGTATCCCTGAGCAGTTAATTGTCTTTGAACAAATGCTTCCGCCATTAAAAATTTAAAATTTGGCAGTGATGGATCCATTTCTCTTGTTGCGGCATATTCACAAAAATCATCCAAAATGTACCCCATAGCTGTGCCTGAGTCCATTATAACATCCTCTTAATCAAATCATTTATTTTAGATCCCCTATAACCCAATGCTCCGCCCCTTTGGAAAGACTGTTTGATGCCGATTCTTCCAAATCCTTTTCTTGGGGAATTTAGCCTAAAATATCTTTTCAGTTTTCTATTATTTATTACAATGTAATCATTATATTTTATCAATTTTTTTGAATCAGTCTCTCTCCCATAAAACTCTTCTCCCCTTTTTTCAACAAGCAGCTTAAAAGTTTCATCATCAATCTCTCCCCAGGTTATGTAGTCCTTTGCCTGCTTCAGCATCCCAACATAAGTTGGGGTATTCGGAAGCACAACACAAAAATTATTTTTATACAGCCTTAGCATGTTCATTGCATCAACTATAGTGGTCCTAACCATAGTGCGTCCTCTGATTCTTATTGCTGCAAGGTTTCCAGGCGCAGTTGCTGGTGCCGCCTTAATTGGCTTAGCTTTTGTTTTTTGTTCCATTTTAATTTGCTGATTTTGACAATCCTTCTACAACACTCAAATTGTTTGCACTTTTTTCATTCAATTTCACCTGAATAAGCTGCTGCAGAGCGCTGAAACATGCAAGCAATAAATTGAGCTTGCTTCTGGTCTGACCTTCGGTCCGCGACCATACATCTTTTATTCCGGCCAATTTCAAAACTTTCTGGCATTCTTTTTCTACTTTCAATCCTGTGCCTTTCGGAGCCGGAATTAATGTGATTACAACGGAACCAGCTTTTCCTGTGACCTTAAATGGAACAGTATGTGCATCACCGCAGCCGCAACCCCAGTCGCCGCATCCTCTTCTTATTTTGATTATGTTCATTTTCGCCTGCCTGATTGCTTTTTCCCGCGCGGGAACTGTTTCTTTGGATTTTCCGTAGCCGATTCCCACATACCCATTTTCATTTCCAACAACAGCAAAGGTTGCGAATTTTGGCTTATTGCCTTCCTGTGTTTTTTTCTGAGTTTGCTTGAAAATTCTTTTCTGGCCTCCGCCAAATTTGCCCTTTGCCTGGCCGACCATCAACAAATCAGTCTGCAAATTTTGGAAGAGATTCAAAACTATCTCAGGCTCAAGAATCTTGATTCTTCTGTCTAAAGCATAATCAATATTTGTAACTTCCCCACTCTTGACTTGCCTTCCTAGAGAAGTTTTCGGCTTCCAGGATTCTTTTTCAAACGCCCCTTTTTTCTTTACTTCCTCCACTATTTCCTGCTCAAGCTCTTTGACTTCTCCAAGCTCCGTAGCCAAACCTTCTTTTGGAGTCTCTATTACGGCCTCCTCATCAGGAACTGCTGCCTGTTCTGTTTTTTCTTCAGATTCCGGCTGTTCCTTGACTTTTTCTTCTGTTTTTTTCTTAGCCATGTATTTTACCTTTTATCTCGTTGAAATGTTTTACAGCATCTTCCGGAGCAAGCCCCCTTTTCAAATAATTTGAAAATTGCCTCTCATACTTTTCCTTGTTTGATTTTAATAAATGTGCATATTTTGCAATATGTTCACCCGAAATTCTTTCTTTGGAAGGCAGTACTCCCTGATCAAATGGAATTTTAAGCCCAGAGTCGATTGCGCCTGCAAGCGCAGCATACAACCTTGAACCTTTGACAGAGTTATTAAATCCCAAATCAAAAATTGCTTCCTTGATTCCCTTTTCAATTGATTTTTTGCCCGCTAAAAATCCAACCAGGTAAGCGCTGGATAAATTTCCGTTGTCACCTTTCCATCCAAGATTTTTTAGTGT
>Ga0209542_10000986_pt1 | contig 67948 bp, 60 predicted proteins | sample RifCSPhighO2_01_FD_184028 | JGI IMG/M metagenome (GOLD analysis project Ga0209542, IMG submission 184028) | Soil microbial communities from Rifle, Colorado - Rifle CSP2_plank highO2_0.1 (SPAdes) (version 2) | ecosystem: Environmental > Terrestrial > Deep subsurface > Rock core/Sediment ...
ATTCGCCAGCTCGATGCGCGAATAGCAAAGGAGCGCAATCTCGACACATTTATATATGATGTTGCTCGTTTTTCCTCAACCCTTCCTTCTACTCAAGAGAAGGAACTTTTGTTACTTTCAGAGCTCGGTTTTAAGGTAAATTCTCATCGCAAAATTTGCGCGGGTGTTGCTGACATTTTCGAGTATTGGCAAGAGTGGCAAAAGAAAGCGCCAAAAGAGGATTATTTGATTGACGGCGTTGTTATAAAGGTAAATGAACGTGAATTTCAGGAAGCGCTTGGTTATACCGGCAAGGCGCCGAGATGGGGGATTGCATTCAAGTTTCCCGCGGAACAGGTAACGACCGCCGTCGAGGATATTGTCTTGCAGGTTGGAAGAACGGGGGTACTTACGCCCGTTGCGCATCTTCGGCCTGTGTCAGTCGCGGGTTCGACTGTTTCTCGCGCAACACTTCACAATGAGGATCAGATCAAGCGTCTTGATGTTCGTATTGGCGATACGGTCATTTTGCAAAAAGCCGGGGACGTAATTCCAGAAATTGTAAAAGTCATGACTGAAATGCGGAGCGGAGGCGAAAAAGCCTATCTTTTTCCAAAAAAAGTCGAAGCTTGTGGAGGCGATGGATCAATTGAGAGAATTCCGGGGGAAGCGGCATGGCGCTGTGTGAACAAGGATTCGTTTATACAAAACAAAAGACGCCTCTACCATTTTGCATCAAAAAAGGCTTTTAATATTGACGGGCTTGGCCCGAAAATCATTGATGCGCTGGTAGCGGCAAATCTTGTGTCTTCGCCTTCTGATTTTTTTGAGATTACCAAGGGAGATATTCTCACACTTCCGCGTTTTGCGGAAAAATCAGCGGATAATGTGATTCATTCAATTCAGAGTGCTCGGAGGGTAACGTTAGCGCGATTTATTTTTGGTCTCTCAATCGATCATGTCGGTGAAGAGACCGCGGTGCTCCTCGCGGAAAAATTTGGGAAAGTCGAAAAAATTGCAACGGCTCGTCTCGACGAACTTCTGGCGATAGACGGAATAGGCCCGGTAGTTGCGGAGTCAATAAAGCATTGGTTTCAGGACAAAAAAAATAAAATGCTTGTCGCACACTTGCTTCGGCACATTACTCTCGAGCGTGTCGTCAGAAAAGCCAATCGTCTGCTCGAAGGTAAAAGTTTTGTGCTGACGGGAACGCTTACTGCTTTTTCTCGGGATAAAGCTGTGGAGCTTATTCGCGAACGCGGAGGCAAGATTTCAAGCGCCGTTTCCAAAGACACCTCGTTCGTTGTTGCCGGAACATCACCCGGTTCGAAATACGATAAGGCTTTAGAGCTCGGCGTTCCAATACTTTCCGAAGAGGAATTTCGTCTATTTTTGGCGAGAAAATCACTGTGAAGGCTCATAGTTTAGGTCTAAAAAACGTGCTATTATTCGGCGCATGATTGAGAGGAAAGACATAATAAAACTCGCGGAGCTTTCGCGGATTGAACTTTCGGCGGAGGAATTAGAGGTTATGCAGAAGGATTTACCTTCAATACTGGATTATGTCGGAGAAATTCAAAAAATAGAGACCGTCGAGCGCGGCACGGACAGCCCTACCGGTACTCTGCGGCGTGATGGGGAACCCGACGCACCGGGAATATATTCTGAAGAAATTCTAAGCGCAGTTCCCCGCAGGAAAGGGAGCCACGTCGAAGTTAAAAAGATTCTTGAATAATATGGAACGCGATACTAAGACGCTCACAATAGACCGTATTCGTGAGGCTTTTCGCCGAGGAGAGTTGAGCTCGACAGAGCTTGTTCAGGCATATTTGGCAACGATTGAAAAAGAAAATGCTTCACTGAACGCGTACCTCGAAGTATTTGATGATGTCCTTTATGAAGCCGGGGAGGCCGATAAAAAAATTAAATCGGGCGGTGATGGAAAACTTCTCGGGGTGCCGATTGCGGTTAAGGATAATATTTTGATAAAAGGCAAACGAGCTGGCGCGGCGTCGAAAATTCTTGAGGGCTACCGGGCTTCCTATGACGCGACCGCCATAGCGCGGCTGAAAGCCGAGGGAGCTATTTTTATCGGACGAACGAATATGGATGAATTCGCGATGGGCGGGTCGAACGAAAACTCTGCCTATGGTCCCGTTCGGAATCCGCACGACCACGCGCGCGTATCAGGAGGCTCCTCGGGAGGTTCTGCGGCCGCTGTCGCAATGGGAAGCGCCACGGCGGCGATTGGCTCGGACACGGGCGGATCGGTGCGTCAGCCGGCATCTTACTGCGGCGTAGTAGGACTGAAGCCTACTTATGGAGCTGTGTCGCGCTATGGGCTGATTGCGATGGGCTCATCACTAGATCAGATTGGCTTGCTCACCCGATCGGTAAAAGACGCTGAAATCCTTTTTGATGTTATTCGAGGAAGCGATGCGCTTGATAACACAACAAGCCTGCGCGCCGCTTCCGATGGGCGAGTGCCGATGACTATTGGAATCCCCGGGGATTTGGTAAGTGAGACTGGACTCGATCCAATTGTATTTAAGAATTTTAATGAATCGGTAAAAAAACTAGAGGAGCTTGGTTACAAGACCAAAGATATCAAATTGCCCCACGCGAAATTCGCTCTTGCGATGTATTACATTATTATGCCCGCGGAAGCGTCGTCGAACCTCGCTCGATTTGATGGTGTAAAATACGGTTTGCATAAAGACGGGGGGAATGGCCTTCTGTCTGATTATCTCGAAACAAGGAGCGCGGGTTTTGGGAAGGAGGTAAAGAGGAGAATTCTTATCGGCAACTATATTCTTTCTGCCGGATATTATGATGCGTATTATAACAAGGCAAACATGGCGCGAGAAATGCTGCGCAAAGATTTTCGCACGGCGTTTCAAGAAGTTGATTTGATTCTCACGCCAACCGCCCCGACGCCCGCATTCGTTATCGGCGAAAAAGATAATGACCCGCTCTCCATGTATCTTGAAGATATTTTTACTGTAACGGCAAACTTGGCGGGCGTTCCGGCGCTTTCAGTGCCTTTCGGCACGAAGGAAGTTGGAGGAAAAAAATTGCCGCTTGGAATTCAGTTTGCGGCTCCGTGGAATAGAGAAGAACATCTCTTTGAGGTCGGAAAAAGGTTTAATAACGAATAATCATGCCTCCTTCCGCTACAACAACTGATTTTGCTGAAACAATTCCCGGTGCGCCCATTCCGGATGTTTTTGGCAGTTTCATCGTCTTCTTGAAACGATTTCTTGCAAATTCTTCCGAAGGAATTTCTTTTTTCGATTGGTTCTATTCATTTTGGTTTATTTTCAAATTTATCGCTGTATTTGTCTCGCTCGGACTTATTCTCGCAATCATCTATGTACTTATACGCCAGAGTGAGATGTTGAAGGCGAGAACACGCAAGGACGAGATTGCGCTTGACGAGGCGTTGCGCAAGATGGAACCTGAAGCGACGCCAATCACCACCGCAATCTCTTCAGGACCGATGAAGCAGGAGAATGTGAAATGGAAGCGTGTCATGGAGCACGTCGAATCCGCGAATGCGAATGACTGGAGACTTGCGATTCTTGAAGCCGACATTATGCTCGACGAATTTATGGAGAACCTCGGCTATCACGGTGACACTCTGGGAGAGAAATTAAAAAAAGTGGAAAAAAGCGATATGAATTCAATCGATAAAGCGTGGGAAGCGCATAAGATTCGAAATCTCATCGCGCACGAAGGGGGGGATTTTGTCATTAGCCATCGGGAAGCAAGAAGGGTGGTGAATATGTATAGGGAAGTGTTTGAGGAGTACCGGTATATCTAAAAAGTATATAGTATTTGGTATAGAGTATTTAGTATGGGGAAGGTAGTATCAGTGTGAGTATAGGAATCAAGAAGTTGGGTAGTTGGGAAGTTTGTTAGTTAGGAAGGTAAAAATGGAAAAAGAAAAAACCTTACGATATATCGTAAGGTCCTGTGGCATTGGAATTAAGTTGTGAGTGTACGATATATCGTACACTCTCTCTTTTACGGAAATAAAAAACCGCCGAGTTTTTGGCGGTAATCACTTTTTGTTTAACTAATTCTTGATTTTGGAATACAAACGCCGTGCGGGGTTCCGAATTGTTTTCCATATTCTCTAAAACGGAATCTCCATTCGTGTCTATCCCAAACTTTCATGCCTTTTGTGGTCATCTTACGAGGCCTGACTCCGTAGAAGTTGTTTTTCTTAATACTCGCGAAAACCATCGTGGTACATGTAGCCGTCTCTATATTGTGTATCCTTTAGTTCGCCAGACCGCCGCAATTCATGTTTCTTTACGATGTGCCATTCTTCTTTTGCAGAAGAACAAACAAATCCTTCCAGAATTTCTTCGGTTGATAGATCATCGGTGTCTGCGGCAATCCATGAGTAGATTGCAACTCCATTACGAGTTATTTTGAGACGCATGATTGTGCTTGCTTGCCCGCATACTGGACAGAGAATAGGTTTCCGTCCGTATTCGGCAGCGTTTACGTTTTTGCAGGAGACATCATTGGAATAGACTTTTCTGTAACTCATATATTTTTCTTTTAGAATTCAAAATTTTCCAATGAATTCACCCGAACCTAGAAACTGATGAGCAATAAGCCCGTTTTTCTTTTGGGAAAAATCAGGATTACCGACAATGTCGCTAGTAATTTCTTTTGAGTGAATGGATCTTTCAGCCTCAATCTCTTTCTGTAATTCTTCCGCATATGATTTAGGGTGTGGAAGCTTTGCATGTACCACTTTCCTCTCTAACTCGTAAAGCCAATCTTTACGTAGATAAGGGCAGTCTTGAGATGGAAGTCCCGCCCAGTCCATGTTGAATCCGTTTGTCATCCATCCGCATACGCGGCACTGGTATACTTGTAAACACCTGTATTTTCCAGGATACTTCGGCGGATTTATTCGAAGATCGATGAGTTCTTCTGGGCTATTTTCCATATTTTCCTCTCTTTTCAATTGGCTTTATCGCTCTTATTTTTTTCGTTTTTTTCTCGCAATTTTTTAATTTCTTTCTCTAGCCTTCTGTGCCACTTGGAGTTCGCTTGAGGGCAGATTACCTCCACGAATCTTTTGCTTATCGTTCCGTATTCTATGCGTGTAGAACTTCCTGCTGGCCAGGATCCTCGGAATACTCGATATATGCCGATTTTCACGAGTTCCTTTATAGTGCCGGAATCTTTTCCACAGACGGGACAAGCGTGAGCGTGTTTTGTCTCTCTTATCCGGAACTCCTCTTTCTCATCAATTTTTGTTTTGCTATACATATTTTCCTTTCAATGAACTGTTTCATAACAAATACACCGCCCATTCGGGCGGTGTATCAAGGAGATTTCCAAAAACAGTCTCGAGATTTTCGAGAAGTATCTTTCCCTGCGAAGCGGGGATGGAATTGGCACCGAAGCACCACTTACGCTTACTTTACTGCGGGAAATAAATGTGCCTAAACGGCATAGTTAAAATCTAACAGTAGTTTACGGAAGTGGTGCTCGGTTGCCGGTGAAGCGTCGGGCCATAACCCTTTTGTCCGACCAATGCGTGAGCATATGGTTTAGGATTGTATCTTCACACTCTTGATACACCTTATATATTACCTATTTCCAGAATAGCAGGACTGGAAAAGATGTCAACCAGTCGTGCTTGCAGGTGGGCTAGAAATGCGTACAATGTGCCACATCCCATCGCGGGGTAGAGTAACAGTAATTCGCAAGGCTCAAATGGGCTCATGAAGTAGTAATGCATCATGGAACGCTCGCCAAATTCGGTGAAACCTGTCGCACATAGGTGCATGGCAATACCGAGCCAAGCCCCTCCCTAGTTTTGGTTTTTAGAAATTTCAATAAAATCAAAACTAGGGAGGGGAAGGTGTAGAGACTAGACGACGAGCTCCCTTCCTGCTAGCAGGAAGGGATGAAGGTATAGTCCAGACCACAAATTCGCCCGAGGCGAAGCGATGAAAATCGCAGCGGTACAGCATAACCTTGAGATGCCAGTGCAATTCTGGCCCCCGCAACAAGAAAAAAAGCAGGACTCTACAGAAGGCATCTTTTTAAAATAATTGATTAGGAGTCATAAATATTTTTAGATTTATGATACTATTTAAGTGTGCCCTATAAGGATAAAGAAAAAAGTAAGAAGTATCACTCACGATACATGCGTGAAGTGTGGTATCCAAAAAATAGGTCGAAACATATCACTGCTGTAAAAAAACTTAAAAAAAAATTGCAAAAATTCATCAATGACTTTAAGATACAGAGAAGCTGTGTTGATTGTGGTTTTTCAGGAAGTCCATATCCTCACGTATTAGATTTTGATCATATTAAGGAAAAGAAATTTGATGTTGCTTCTTACAGTCAACATATCTTAAGTATAAAGACGCTTCAAGCAGAAATAAATAATTGTGAACTCGTATGTGCAAACTGTCATCGTATACGCACTCACAATCGAAGAATTTTAAAATCCAAACTAGATTTGAATAATGAAAACAAAATGAAATCATCTTTACATTAGGACAGTTTTTGCCTATCCTTTTAGGATATTTATGCTCCTTACACTACAAGAAGCCGTTAATTCATCATGGGTAAAGAAGTATCATTTCCATCCACGGACCGCTTTTGGATGACCTCTGCTTGCTGTTTCAGTCACGAAAGCCAATGTATGCGACGGTTACATGTTATGATGCGGATTACGCTGTCCTGCTTGCTCCGACGACTGTCGAGATCAAGATCTTCAAGCTTGCGTGGGGTTCGGAACACCATCGTCTTTTTGAGGGGCAAGTCATTGAGAGTAAGTATTGGTTGGGCGTGACCATTCAGGGAGTGCTCTTCAGAAGTCGCGACGGTTTTATTATTTCTACTCTCGATGATGTTTTTCTTGTTGAATTTTGATCTCGTTCTCGTGGCGAGGTTTTTTTGTTTTTAATGACCGCATATATTATAGTGTTCCTACTTGTCGGGGTAGCTCAATGGTGGAGCAGGCGCTTCATAAGCGCCCGGTTGTGGGTTCGACTCCCGCCCCCGACACAAACGAAGTGCAGTGTCGGAGGAGAAAGCTTCGGGGAAGCTTTCGACGGGAGTCGAAGCCCGATTGAGATATTTTTGAGCGCGCGAAAAAAATATCCAATTGGGGTACTGAACTTGTAAAGTTCGACTCCCGCCCCCGACACAAAAAATGAACATTTTTTGTGGAGGGGAGTCTTGCGAAGCAAGACGGCGGAGTCGAACGCCGGAGCGATGCCGAGCGAGCACGCGAGGCCGCGAGGCGGTGCCCGACATATTTTTATTCATAAAAATAGAAGTCCTTTGGTAGGGCAGACAAACTTTTGTGACGACAAAAGTTTAGTCGCGGGCGACTCTCCCGCCCCCGACATAATTAAACCCCTTATGCACTTGACATATATCCACAGCGGAGAGAGAATTTCAGAGGTAGTTTTTGCGGCGGCTAAAATGGAGGTTGCCGTAAAACAAGGACAAAACCAACAAGGAAAGCGTAAGTTATGCCGAGAGGAAAAAATCGAAACGTCGTAAATCATGGCCAACCGTGTTACCCCAAGGGTATGCCGACGCGCGTCCTGCGGGGCGTTACAGAGGTGTCGATAGATACGGTACCAGATGATAATCTGGTATATGATCTCACGCCGAGTCAGTTCAGGCAGTTGAAGCAGTTACGTGATCGGTATCCGTCCCTCCGACCGGACTACAGGTAGCACCAAGTCGTTTTTCCTCAAACTCCGCCGCTTCATGGATATGAAGCGGCGATTCCTTTTATTTGCTATAATTTTGCTGTAAAAGTGGCACTATGGAAGATAATAAAATCACCTATTTTGCATACACGGACTCAAGGAACCGGCGCGTTCCTTTCGGTATTAGGAGACGTGATCGTTCGCGTCATATGTACATCATCGGCAAGACGGGCATGGGAAAATCTACCATGCTTGAGAACATGGCGATTCAAGATATTCAAGGGGGAGAGGGACTTGCCTTTATCGACCCACACGGCAAAACAGCCGATCTCCTTCTAGAGTACGTTCCGGAACACAGGATTCCTGATGTCTTGTATTTTGCGCCATTCGACCTGAATTTTCCCGTCTCATTTAATGTCATGGAAGATGTCGGGCCCGATAAGCGACATCTCGTCGCAAACGGACTCATGAGTGCCTTTAAGAAGATTTGGGTGGATGCATGGTCGGCAAGAATGGAGTATATTCTGAATAATATTCTTCTCGCGCTTCTTGAATACCCCGATGCGACCATTATTGGCGTAAATCGGATGCTTGCGGATAAGGAATATCGAAAAAAAGTGGTTGAAAATATTTCTGATCCATCTGTGCGATCCTTCTGGCTCGATGAATTTGCAAAGTATGGCGACAAATATATGCAGGAAGCGGGCGCGGCGATTCAAAATAAAATCGGACAATTTGTCTCAAACCCACTCGTCAGAAATATCATTGGCCAGCCGAAATCCTCGTTCGACATTCGAGACTTCATGGATCGAAAAAAAATCCTGATCATCAATCTTTCAAAAGGGCAGGTGGGGGAAGCCAATGCAAATCTTTTGGGAAGCATGCTGATCACCAAAATTTATCTTGCAGCGATGTCTCGTGCGGATAAGTCCGAGGCGGAGATCGCGAAATTGCCAAATTTTTATCTTTATGTTGACGAATTCCAGTCATTTGCCAACGAATCATTTGCCGACATTTTGTCGGAAGCTCGAAAATATAAATTAAATCTCACGATTGCCCACCAGTACATTGAGCAGATGTCGGAGGAGGTGAGAAATGCCGTATTCGGAAACGTTGGTACAACGGTTACATTTCGCGTCGGACCTTTTGACGCGGAGGTGCTCGAAAAGATTTATTCCCCCAATTTTCTTATTGAAGATATTGTAAACCTCGGTTTCGCCCAGATTTATCTGACGCTTATGATTGATGGAGTAGGTTCACCGCCTTTTTCGGCGACTACAATGCCGCCGATCGCTCGTCCGGTAGTTTCAATGAAGGAAACTATCCGTGACCATTCCCGAAAAATATTCGCCCGCCCGCGGCAGGTCGTTGAAGAAGAGATCCGTGAGTGGCACGCGCCTATAGAGCCCGCGTTCAAAGGAGGCGATCGGCGCCAGGATGCCCCGCGAGAATATGTGCGGAGCGAACGCGGAGATCCGAGAATGGCTCCACCGCCGTATGAGCGGCGGTCTCCGACGCCTCGGTCTGAAAACCCCCGCCCCGCCCCCGCGGCTTTTGAAAGGTCAGAAAGGCCGCCACAGAGAGATGCCCCAAAGGAAGTATCTCCGAGGGTGACATCAGTCGCGCGGAGCGGAGAGATGCGAAATTCGGAATCATTTTCAACACAACGTCCGCCTACTCCTCGCGGGCCGAGTGTCGCGCAAGGTCCGGATTTTGAAAAGGAAGAAGGTTGGGCCGGTCTTTCCGATGTCGCCAAAAAAATTGACGAACCGCTTCCACAACCGCCATTCCCGCGACAAACCTTTCCTCGGAATCCCGAGACAAGGCCTACGGTATCACTTCAGTCACTTTCGGCGAATCCGTTACAGCAAAAAAAGGAACGTTCTGAAAAAAATGTTGCGGATCTTCGCGCCGCGCTTTCCTCGGTTTTGAAGACCTCTGCGCCACTAGTTTCCGACGATCAGAAAGTGAATCCCACGACCGGGTCGCCCCGCGCGTCTATCGAAAATGCGAATAGTTCGGCATCAAGAAAAGAGGTTTCATCAGATGTCTTGCGAAAGATTCTCGAGGTTGGGGAAGGAAACAAATGATACGAAACCAACTAATTGCAACTTTTTTTTCATTCTTTCTATTGCCAAATTTTGTCCTTGCGGGCGTAGTCTTTTCGGAAATATATTATGATGCCGCGGGAGCTGATTTGGGCCACGAGTGGGTTGAGATAGAAAATACCGGAAGTGATCCGATTGATGTTCTTTCATGGCGTTTTTTTGAGGCGGGAGTAAATCACAAACTCAATCTGGCGAGTGCCTCGAGCCTCATATCCCCGAATGGTTTTGCGGTTATTGCAGATGATTCTGAAAAGTTCTTGATCGATTGGCCGGCATTTACCGGAGTTATTTTCGATAGCAGTTTTTCACTCGATAATGACGGCGAAACATTGGGGATAAAAAATCAAGATTTGGAAGAGGTTGCAACGCTTACTTATACTAAAGAACAGGGAGCGAATGGTGACGGGAACTCTCTTCAGAAATCGGGAGCAATTTTTATTTCCGCTCTGCCAACGCCTGGAATTACGAACGCATCTACTCCGGCGACTTCACCACCGCCACCAGCATCGTCGCCCGATGCTGGTGATCAAAACGCGGTGAAAACTTCGACGAGCGCTGTCTCGCCTCAAGGCGCCGAGCCAAAGATTGCAATTGCCGTTCAGATTCCAAAACAGTTGATTGCGGGGGCGGATTCTGAATTTAATGCGGAGACTCAAGGTTTGAAAGGATACGAGCTAAAAAATGAAAGAATTGTTTGGAATTTTGGAGATGGTGAAGTTGCGGAAGGAAGCAAGGTTCTTCGCATGTACCGATATCCTGGCACTTACAAAGTCGTGGTTGATGTTTCGTCTGCCGAATATTCAGCGTCGGCAACCGCTGTGGTAGACGTCCATGATGCGGAACTCGAAATTGTCGAATATACGAGCGACTATGTAAAAATAAAAAATGTGTCGGGCGTTGAGATTGATCTGTCTGGATGGATTCTGGCAAGGGTGGAGAAATCCTGGCGGTTTCCAAAAAACTCATTTATTTTGGCACACGGCACAGTTACCTATACATACCCGGGCGTCGCACTTGTTCCACCGGGATTGTTTTACCCATCTGGGGTTGCAGTCCCTCTGTTAAAGCCCACCGCTACTCCCGCGGAGTCTCGTGTCGTTGCGACAGTCCATTCGGCGCCAAAGGAGGAAATTGCGCCAGCTCTAAAACCTCTGGAGATAAAACAGATTAAAGTGAATTCTGTTTTTGTAAAACAAGAAGTAAAGGGTGAAGTTACAGATCGACAAATAGGCGAACAAGAAATTTCGCCGCCACAGACTAATTTTGAGGATGCAATAGCGTCCATTCCACTTTCCGGCATTGACGAGAGAGAGAACACAGGGTCATTGAAATTCTTTGCGGCGGGAGCGGGGGTTCTCACACTTCTTGGCGCTGTACTTGCTATTTTTGTCGCTCGTGGCGAGCAGGGTACTGAAGAGCTTTTGGCCGAAGATTTTACAATCATTGAGCGCGATGTTGCCGATCTTGAAAAAAAGAATATTCTAGGACGATGAAAAAGATTCTTATTTTTTCAACGGATTATCTTCCGCATATCGGCGGCGCGGAAATTGCCGCGAGCCACGTCGCCGCAAATCTCCAAGATGATGCCTTGTGCGTCTTGATTACATCGCGGATGTCGGCTTCATTGCCGCGAAAAGAAAAGATTGGAGCGGTTCGCGTGCATCGCATTGGTATCGGCATTCGTTTCGATAAATTTCTCCTGCCTTTTTTCGGCCTCATTGAGGCTTGGCGTCTTCAAAGGGAGGAATCTTTTGATGCGGTGTGGGTTATGATGGCGAGTCAGGCCAGTGTTGCGGCCGCATTTTTTTCTTTCATCTTTCCGCATGTGCCCGTTGTCCTGACGTTACAGGAGGGAGATGAGGAGGAACATCTGCACCGTTATGTTCTGGGAAACCGTTATTTATATCGTCTTTTGATTAGGCCCTGGTATCGGTTTATTTTCCATCGAGCGAAAAGAATTACGGCAATCAGCCGGTACCTACTTGAACGGGCTAGACGTATTGTGCCGGAGAAAGAGCTATTTCTTGTGCCGAACGGTGTTGATGATGTTTTTTTTCAGCGAGTCATTTCTAAGAAGACTTCAAGCCAAAAAACGATTTTGTCTGTTTCGAGGCTTGTGAAAAAAAATGGTCTTGATATTTTAATCCGCGCATTAGTGAAATTACCATCCGAATTTTTTCTTGTAATTGCAGGGGAAGGCGGGGAAAAAAAATCTCTGCAGGATCTCACTAGGTCTCTTTCTCTGGATGCGCGAGTCGCTTTTCTTGGCGCTGTGCCAAACGCCGATTTGCCCGCTCTGTATCAAAAAGCAGATGTTTTTTCGCGACCTTCTCGATCGGAGGGACTCGGGATTTCGTTTCTGGAAGCGATTGTTTCTGGAGTACCTGTTGTCGCCCCGCTCGTCGGAGGTATTCGAGATTTCTTGATTGATAGACGAACGGGGATTGTTCACGCCTCTGATGATCCAGATGATCTAGTTCGAGCTATTCGCGAAGCGGTGGAAGACGATTCTTTGCGGGCGTGCATTATTGAAAATAGCCGAAACATTGCCGAGAACTATCGATGGAAAAAAATCTCTGAAGAAATGAGGAAAATATTTTTTTCAAATTGATTTTCCGAACCCCATTCAAGGTTCACGAGGTGACACAGCGTTTCTCGCGCGGCGGTCAGAGAGTTTTTCCACTTTTTCCTTCGCTTAATGACGGCAAAAAGAATTTTGCGGAATGATTTTTTGTGGTGTAAGCTAGCCATATGATGAGTATTGATTTGAGTCAGAGCCCCACGACTGTTCTCATTGCCACGGGTATCTACCCGCCATCGGTTGGTGGCCCTGCGACGTATACTCGATTTCTCGAAGAGAACCTCCCGCGCTTTGGAATAATGACAAAAGTCGTTACCTTCGATGAGGTCAGACATCTTCCGAAAGTTTTGCGTCATTTCGTTTATTTTTTCAAGATTCTGATGAGATCGCGCGGCGTTGAAATAATATATGCGCAAGACCCTGTCAGTACCGGTTTACCAGCGATGTTGGCGTCAATCATCGCCGGCAAACAATTCTATCTAAAGATTGTCGGAGATTATGCGTGGGAACAGGGCATGCAAAGAGCCGGCGTCACCGATCATTTGAACGATTTTGCCAAGCGAAGAAGAGGATATGGATTCCTTGTATGGTTTTTTAAGACTATACAAAAGAAAGTCGCCACGAAGGCGCTTTCTATAATCGTCCCCTCTTGGTATCTAAAATCGATCATCATCTCGTGGGGGATTGATGATAAAAAAATTCACGTCATCTACAATTCTATGGATGAATTGCCGGCCCTAGAGTCGCGAGAGGCACTTCGAAGAAAATTTTCGCTCAATGGAAACATCCTCTTTTCTGCGGGCAGGCTTGTGCCCTGGAAAGGTTTTGAGATGCTTATCGAAATAATGCCGGAACTTTTAAAAGTTGAGCCAAACACCTGTCTTTTTATTGCCGGAGACGGACCATATCGGCCGCAATTGAAGCGAGTACTTCTCAATCTTAAATTGGAGGACAGGGTATTTCTGCTCGGTCGAGTTGACCGCCAGACTCTTCTTGAATTCGCCAAGGCCTCCGATCTTTTTTTATTGAATAGTTATTACGAGGGTTTTTCACACGTCCTTCTCGAAATTGTAAGCCTAGAAGTTCCCGTTATTGCCACAGACGAAGGAGGAAACCGTGAACTCATTAAGTCAGGAAGTGATGGGATTCTTTTGCCATATAACGATAAACAGAGCTGGATTCATGCTATAAAAAAAGTTTCTGAAGACAGACGAGTTGCCGCGACAATGGCAAAAAATGCACTGCGACGGTTGAGGGAGCATGACAGTACTGTAAATCTCGAAAGTTTGGTCAAGATTTTTACAAAGACATGAATACTTCACCGAAAGAGATAGCCGTGGTGATGGTTTCCATGGATCGTCACATATTGAAAGAGGATTCGACTGTTTCGGGACGCATGAAGGAATACGCGAGATGCTTTGGTGAACTTCACATTATTCTTTTTGCAACAAAAGGTCAGGAGGAGAAAATTGCGCGAGATGGATACACCATTTATCCCACAAACTCATTGACGAAATTTCATCACATTACTTCCGCTCGAGCTGTTGGAGAAAAGCTACTGCCGAGTATTCAGTCAAGGTTTCTCAATGTGGTTGTCTCTGTGTCTGATCCGTTTGAAACTGGATGGGTCGGGAAGTATCTGAAGCGTCGGTTTAAGGTGGCTCTACAGGTGCAGGTACACACTGATTTTTTGAGTGGGTATTTCATGAGGGGTAGTGTGTATAATCCCGTTCGAATTCTTGCCGCACGCCGAGTACTGCAGTGCGCGGATGGTGTGCGCGTCGTCTCGGAGAGGATACGCCGTTCGCTGATTGAGTCCAATATTCATATCAGCGCGCCGATTGATGTGTTGCCGATTTTCGTCGAGGAAAAAGAATTTCTGTCTCCTCGACAAGAGACCGGCGAAAATACCGTTGTTACTCTTTCGAGACTGGAGAAGGAAAAGAATATAGAGTCCGCTATCCGTATTTTTAAAAAGGTTCATGACGCGAATATAAATACGCGTCTCATAGTTATTGGTGATGGAAGCGAGCGCAAATCACTCGAGCAACTTGCGGAGTTTGAAGGGCTGACTGACAGTGTAACATTCGCTGGCTGGCTGAAGACGCCGGAAAAAATACTTCAAAAAGCAACAGTTTTCCTGCATACTTCTTATTATGAAGGGTACGGGATCGCCCTTATAGAGGCGGCTCTCGCCGGAGTGCCTATGGTAACAACGAATGTGGGGGTTGCCGAAGAACTCGTTGACAACGGCAGTAACTCATTTGTGATCGATGTGCATAATTTGGATGAATTTGCAGAAAAAATTACCTTTCTTCTTCAGGACCCTCGTCTGCGGACAATGATGTCCGAGCGGATCCGAATACGCGCAAAGGAGTTGACCAAAATAACAAAAAGTGAATATATGGCTGAATATGCCGAGCTTCACAGAAAGGCATTGGAACATTTCCTTTCGACGAACAGTTAATTTGAACATGAAAAAAAAACAAATACCAAAGATTGCTTTTGTCGGTCAGGGCTGGATTGGAAAAAATTACGCGGATAACTTTGAATCTCGCGGCTTTGAAGTTACTCGGTATTCTCTTGAGGCTGAATACGAAAAAAACAAAGCACGGGTCGGAGGCGCTGATGTGGTTTTTATTGCCGTGCCGACTCCTACGCGGCAGGGCAAGGTGGATAGCAAAATTGTTGAAGAAAGTCTGGCGCTCGTCGGCAAGGGGAGCACTGCGGTCATAAAGTCGACGATTGAACCGGGTACGACAAAAAGATTCCAAAAAAAATTTGCGCATATTTATGTATTACATTCTCCAGAATTTCTCACAAAAGCTACAGCGGCCTACGATACTGAACACCCTGCGCGGAACATTATCGGTATCCCCATTGAATCGAAAACTTTTCGCACTAAGGCATCGAGTGTGCTTTCTCTTTTGCCGAAAGCGCCGTATGAGATAATTACAGGATCTGACGAATCGGAGTTCATAAAATATGCGAGCAATACATTTTATTATGCGAAAGTGGTGTATTTTAATATTCTCTATGATTTCGCCAAGAAAAAGAAAATGAATTGGCCGGACATAGAGGCATCGGCCGCGGCCGATCCAATGACTGGGCCTGTGCACACCAAACCGATTCACAAAAGCGGTCGCGGCGCCGGAGGAATTTGTCTCATAAAAGATTACGCCGCTTTTGCCGCGCTTCTTGGCAAGACACGCCTTAGTGCGGAGGCCGAATCCGTCGTAGAAGCAATCGAAGTTTTTAATAAAAAATTACTTCGTGATTCTGGCAAGGATCAGCAAGTCATTGAAGAAGTTTATTTAAAAAAATGAGGCTATTAATCATTACCCAAAAAGTAGATGAAAAGGATCCGGGCCTCGGTTTTTTTGTGCGATGGATTGATATGTTTGCAAAACATGCTTCGTCGGTGAAAGTGGTATGTCTTTTGAAAGGAGAATATTCGGGGGGTTGTGAAGTTTGGTCCCTTGGCAAGGAACAGGGGCCGTCCCGCTTCAAGTACATTCGGCGGTTTTACGGTGCAATATGGAAGTGGCACAATGCATACGACACGGTGTTTGTTCATATGAACGCGGAGTATGTCGTCCTTGCGGGGCTGTGGTGGCGTCTCATGGGTAAGAAAATTATTCTTTGGTATAACCATACCGACGGAAATTGGAAAGCGCGCCTTGCCATCGCACTTTCCCATAGGGTGTGTCATACATCGCCGTATGCATTTACCGCAGGATATTCAAAATCTCGAAAAATGCCGGCAGGAATTCCGACAGACATCTTTCAAACGGGAAATGCCGAGCAGTTAAAAAATTCCGTTTTATATATAGGCAGGATCGCTCCGGTCAAAAATGTGGACATACTGCTTCAGGCGCTTCAGCATCTTGGGCTTGAGGGCGACACAGTGCATGCTGATATTTATGGGGACGCGCTTCCGCGTGATAAGAGTTATTATGATTCGATATTGAAGGCAACAGCGCAAAGTCTCGGTAGGAGCGTCATTCGAGTCCATCCCGGCATTCTAAACTCCGAAACTCCGAAACTCTACTCGTCGCATGAGATTTTTGTAAACCTCACTCCGAGGGGAAACTACGACAAAACGGTTCTTGAAGCTATGGCCTGCGGCGCGATTCCCATCGTATCGAGTCCGGCTTTTTTCGATATTGTGCCCGAGACACTTCGTTTCAGCGAACGCAATTCACAAAGTCTTGCTGACACAATTGGTAGGACATTGAGGATGACGAGCGAAGAAAGACAAATGTATCGTGATCGATTTATCCATTATGTGCGAACGGAACATTCGCTCGCAAAGCTCGGCCAAGCATTGTATGCTCTAGCTAACGAATTATGAGAAAACGTGAGCGTTTTGTGGATGAAAAAATAAAGGAAATTGCCAAAGAAAAAAGCGTTCTTGATATCGGCGGAGGAGAACGTTTTCAAAAATGGCTCGCCCCTTATAAGGAACTGTTCAAAGATGTCGCGTATAAAAGCATGGATTACGATCCCGCGTCCGGTGCTGATGTGATCGGCGATATCCACAAGATTCCGCTCGCCGAAAATTCAATTGATGCGATTATCTGCCACTCGGTTCTTGAGCACGTCCGCGACCCTTTGCTTGCGACAAAAGAATTGCACCGCATCTTGCGGCCCGGCGGGAAAATATTCGTTCATGTACCGTCGATCTATCCGTATCATGCGCGGAAAGGAAGTTATCCGGATTACTGGAGGTTTTTCGATGACACGCTTCTGGTTATGTTTGGGAATTTTTCACATTTCGAAATTGAAAAAAGGGGAGGATATTTTACGGCATTGTTTTTTTTCATGCCTTTTCAGCACAAGCTTCGATTTTTGATTGACCCGGTTGCAGATTTTCTCGACCGGATTTTCAAGACGGAAAAGCGCACGACAACTTCCGGGTATTATATCTATGCTATAAAATAGACACCGTGAATCTCTTCTACGTTGCAAATACAAGGCTTCCCACTGAAAAAGCGCATGGGCTCGCTACTGTGAAGATTTGTGAGGCGTTTGCCGAATCAGGTTCTGCGGTCGAACTTTTGGTCCCCCGATTATGGCGGCCGGGAGGAGGCGATCCGTATGTAGCATATGCGGTCAAGAAAAATTTTAAGATAACGAAAGTTCCATGTATCGATCTCGTTCCTCTGCCACTTCCCGAGAAATTTACATTTTTATTGCAGATGGTTTCTTTTTCTTTTTTTGCGGCGCTTTACGGGTTTCCACGGAAGAAAAAAGATCCATCGGCGATCTTTTTCTCCCATGACTATATCCCGCTCTTTTTTTTGACGTTTGTTTCGTCGAATATTTACTACGACATTCATCATTATCCCGGTAAAAACTTCATGTACGCGCGCGTGATGAAAAAATCCTTTGGCTTTGCGGTGCAGACATCTTGGAAGGCCAAGGAAATTGAAAAAGATTTTGGAATTGAAGCAGAGAAAATTGTCTATTGGCCGAACGGCACTGATAGCGGCAAGATTGCCGCTATTTCAAGAGACAGCGCGCTCTCTCATGTTGCCATACCGAAGGAGAGGAAAATTATTTTGTACGTAGGCGCGCTTTTTGACTGGAAAGGCGTGGATACGCTCCTTAAAGCTTTTCATTTTATCCCACGAGATGCGTTTATCTATATTGTCGGAGGCTCAAAAAAAGACATTGGCGCGATGAAAGAGAAAATAGAAGAAGCGTGCCATGAAAGGGTTGTCTTTGTCCCCTTTGTCCCTCATGAGGAAGTTGCCTATTGGCTCCGTGCCGCCGATGTTCTTGTCCTGCCGAATACCGCTAAGCAAAAAGTCTCCCTCTATTACACTTCTCCTATGAAATTGTTCGAGTATATGGCTTCGGGCGTTCCTATCGTTGCTTCACGAATTCCCTCTATTCTCGAAATAGTCGACGACTCAAGCGCGCTTTTAGCCGAGGCGGACAACCCCGAATCATTCGGCCGCGTGATTACGAGTGTCTTCGAAAAACCCGCAGTTGCGTTTACCGCCGCGGATCGTGCCAAGGAATTGGTAAAGCAGTACACTTGGCACGAGAGGGCGCGCAAAATTCTGTCGCATGCTAAGCGCCTAGCAAAGCAATAAAAATCATCCTCACTCGTAGGAAGCGGTTACGATCATTCTTTGATAATTCAAAATAGAATTTGATGTGATGGTTCAGGAAGTATGGGTAGTAAGTGATATAGATGAGCCCTGGTCAGATGTCCTTTTCTTTCACAATGATAAAAATTTGGCCCTGAACCATGAAATTTGCTTTTTTATTCTAATTGTGATATAATAAAAACCAGTGTTCTTAATTAATCAAACGAAAGGAACGGTATGGCTGGTATGTCGGCTGACAGAGCCAAATTACTCGGCGAATTGCTCACCGAGGTTGTTGAGCAACATGGGTGCAGAATTCCGGACGAAGCATGGGGTCCGTATCACAAATTGGTGAAGCAACCCTATGCCGAACTGTGCATGGTGAGATCGTTGGCTCATGGCGAGCCAGAGATTCTTCTTACGCATCGAAAAGATGAATATTGGGCAGGTTGGCATATCCCTGGTTCAATGTGGCGGGTTAAGTCAAAAGGTTTTCAGGAAGCCTGCGAAGCAGTTTCTCGTCAGGAACTCGATGGCGCCGCGGTAAGGTTTGTCACAGAACTTTACACTTATCCGTGGAGTGATCATCCATATGGTAATCCAATTTCGCATGTCTGTATTGCAGTTGGAGAAGTCCCAGAAAAAGAAGATCAGAAGTACTTTTCGAAATTGACCTTGCCTCTACGAGAGATTGTCGTCAATCACCATCATGATTTCGCCTGGGATGTTCTTTCTTTTTTGGAGACTGACAGGTGGAAAAGTTTGATGAGGTAAAAATAATGATCGAGCAAACGGCGGAAGAAATTCCGCCGTTTTTTTATTATTAATTGCGACCCCATTTTTTTGTGTTAGTATAGTCGCATTGTAATTTCTATGAAGAAACGAGCAAAAAAGGCTTTCATTACAGGCTTAACGGGGCAGGACGGCTACTATCTTTCTAAATTTTTGATCGAGAAAGGTTATAAAGTATTCGGCCTAATCCGAAGGACAAGCAATGATCCGCTTGTTCGTTTTGGAAATGAGGTGGAATATTTAAAAAAAAACATAACACTGCTTTACGGCAATATGCGTGATGAAAAAACTCTGATTTCGGCACTTAAAGCATCGAAGCCTGATGAGATATATAATCTTGCGGCTCAATCCGATGTCGGTATTTCTTTCGTATGTCCTGACGAATCCTGGGATGTGAATTACGAAGGTACGGGGCGACTTTTTGTGAATGCGCTACGCATTAATCCTAAAGTGAAAATATATCAGGCCTCGACGAGCGAGATGTACGGCTCGACACCGCCTCCCCAAAATGAAGAAACGCGTTTTATGCCGGTAAGTCCGTATGCTGAAGCAAAATTAAAGGCCCATAGAGATTTTGTTGTCGCCCTCCGCAAGAAAAAGCGTGTATTTATTGCTTCGGGAATACTTTTCAATCATGAATCACCCGTCCGAGGGGAGCATTTCGTCACAAGGAAAATTACCATTTCGCTTGCAAAGATAAAACTTGGAATTCAGGAATATTTTGAACTTGGCAATCTTGACGCGAAGCGTGATTGGGGGTTTGCGGGAGATTATGTCGAGGCTATGTGGCTCATGCTTCAGCAAAAGAGACCGGATGATTTTGTCGTCGGTACCGGAGAATCGCGAAGCGTTCGGGAATTTGTCGAAGCGGCGGCAGAAAATCTCGGCATGAAGATAACGTGGAAAGGAAAAGGGCTTCGCGAGGTGGGGGTTGATGAAAAGGGTATTGTCAGGGTCAAAGTAAATAAAAAATATCACCGGCCGAATGAGGTGCATTTTTTACTGGCCAATCCTCACAAAGTCGCCACGATTCTGAAGTGGAAGCCAAAAGTCTCTTTTTTCGCGCTCGTCAAAATGATGGTAGACTTTGATTACGCTGACCTCAAGAAAAAATATTCATGAAAAAAAATAAAAAAAAGGCGGAAAAAAAATCTTCCGACGAATTGATCACGATTACGCGCTGTAGGGTGTGCGGGAAGCAAAAATTTAAGGATATTATTTCGCTCGGAAATTTGCACATGTCGGATTTTATCGATTCCGATAAAAGCCACGAGGGAGAGGGATACCCGCTTGATTTGATTATTTGTGACAGAAAAAACGGTGGCTGTGGATTAGTCCAGCTTCGTCACGGCATTTCTCCCCATGCGATGTATCGCAATTATTGGTACATGTCGGGGGTCAACAAAACAATGGTTGAAGAACTGACGGATATTGCGCACATTGCGGAGAGAATCGCGCGGCCGCAGGCGGGAGATATTGTCCTTGATATAGGAAGCAATGACAGTACGCTTCTGCGGGCGTACGAACATCCCGGGGTTATTCGCGTCGGCTTTGAACCTGCGAAGAATCTTATGCAAGCTGCACAGCAAGGAAGTCACCATGTGTTTAATGATTTTTTCTCCAAAGGCCCATATCAGAAGAAATACAAGAATGCAAAAGCAAAGATCATTACCGCTATCGCCATGTTCTATGATCTCGAGGACCCGAATTCGTTTATCCGTGATGTCGCCACTATCCTTGATCCGAATGGCGTATTTGTAATTCAAATGACAGATCTTCCTTCGATGCTTATGTTGAACGCATTCGATAATATCTGCCACGAACACCTCGAGTACTATTCTTTGGATGTTTTGAAGTTTCTCCTCAAACGGCACGATCTCGAGGTATTTGATGTGGAATCAAATGATGTGAACGGTGGAAGTCTCCGCGCGTATATTCGTCATGTCGGCAGCCGCGTCGGCGACGAGCGCTTTGGAAAAGACATCAGGCATTTGGAGCGAGTTGCGCTTGAGGAAATGCTCGGACTTCAGGAGTACGAAATATATGAGAAGTTTGCCGCCGATGTTAAGCGGCTCGGAGATTCCCTCGTTTCCTTTATCCACAACGAGAAGAAAAAAGGAAAAAATATTTATGTATATGGCGCATCGACAAAAGGCAATACACTTCTTCAGTATTTCAATCTCACTAAAGACCATATTAGCGCCGCGGCAGAGAGAAATCCGATGAAGTGGGGGAAAAAGACAATACGCACGAATATACCCATTGTTTCGGAGGAGGATGCGCGAAAAGGCGATCCTCATTACTTCCTCGTATTACCATGGCATTTTCTGAAGGAGTTTATTGAACGTGAGCATGAATTCTTTGCGTCCGGCGGTAAATTTATCGTTCCACTGCCAGAATTTAAAGTGATAGGTCGAGAGGAGCTCGGTATTTCGCCGAGCGTAAGAGCTAAAAGTACCGCGGGTGTTGGCAAAAAAAATGATGGATCTAAAAAAAAGTAAGATTCTAATCACAGGTGGTTCCGGATTTGTCGGTTCTCATTTTGTTGACACTCTGCTTGCCGAGGGAGTTCCTTCGGAAAACATACGTGCTCCCCGCCGCAGTGAATGTGATCTTCTCGACTTGGAACAATGCGCCGCCGCCATGCGCGGCATTGATGTGGTTTTTCATATGGCCGCGCATACGGGCGGAATGGAGGAGCATAAACAGCATCCCGGAGAGATAATCCGGGATAATGTACTCATGAATACCAATGTTCTTGAGGCCGCAAGACTTCAGAAAGTAAAAAAGGTTGTTGCCATGGGGAGCGCGACAGTGTACGCGGCAGATCTCGAAGTGCCCTATCACGAGGATTCAATATGGGGTTCTCGATATGAGAAAATACATCTCCCGTACTCTTTTTCAAAACTGCTTCTTTTAGTGATGGGGCAAACATATCGAGAGCAATACGGAATGAATATTGTGCACGTTATCCCGACAAACATGTATGGCCCGGGCGACGACGGGAAGAGCGGTTATGTGATTCCGACGCTCATAAACCGCATAAAAAAGTCGAAAAGCGACGGAAGCAAATCGATTGAAGTATGGGGAAGCGGAAATTCGACGCGTGATTTCTTGTACGTGGAAGACGCTGTTCGAGCACTCGTCGCCATTGCCGAAAAGTATGATGAGGCAGAGCCACTGAATCTCGGTTCAGGAAAAGAGTCTACGATTAGAGAGTTGGCGGAGATCATCTCTAAAATTATGGGTTTCGAGGGAGCCCTTATATGGCTTAAAGATAAAGGCGGGCCCGACAACCGAAGGCTTCTTGATATCTCGCGCGTGAGAGAGGCTATAGGGTATAATCCTGATACGGATCTCGAAACGGGACTGCGAAAGACGATTCATTGGATGAACCTCAATCAACAATAACACATGCATATCGCTATCATTGTGCGGAGGCTTACAAATTTTGGCGGCGTACAGCGCCAAGCGCTCTCGCTTGCGCATGAATTGAAAAAAATGGGCCATGATATCCGGCTTTATACGTTCGCATATGACCGCGAGCGATGTTATCCGGAATTGGTGGGAGATATACCGGTCAGAGCGCTTCCTCAAGACGAACATCTTCCAACTACGGGTTTTTTTGGTTTCATCAATGAAACCCGCATGGCAAAGCGATTATCTAAATACATTGATTCATCGACCGAACTCCTGCATCCCCACTGCATCATAAGTCATCATGTCGCTTATTTTTATAAGAAAAACATTAAACACATTCCTTCGGTCTGGAATCTGAACGAATTGCCTGCAATGCGCTGGCCAATTGAGATGCTTGAGATGGTAGAAAATCCAGAGTATCACGATATACCGAAGAAACCCCTGTGGTATAAAAAACTTGTTATCCTTCTTAGAAATGCGTACGACAGGTTTTTTGTCCAAAAACAAGATGTGATTACCGTATTTGATACTTTTCATCAAAAAATGCTTGAGCGGTATGCGGGAAGAAAAAGCACCATTGTTCCGTCGGGACTTGATATAGATCGGTTCCAGTATCTTTACCACGAATCTCCTTCTCGTGAAAAAAAATTGTTTTTATTGACGAGTGGCATTTTCTTGTCGTACCGGAGGTTCGAGGATATTATTTCGGCCTTACCGATACTTATCGAAAAAGGATTAGATCCTGAACTTTCAATTTTTGGCGACTATTCGTGCGATAAAAAATATCACAAAAAACTGATCGAGCTATCAAGGAGGCTCGGAGTAGAAAACAGAGTGGTGTATAAAGGAACATATTTGGATGAGGAATTGATGAAAGCGTTTGCAGAGAGCCATATATTCGTGTTTCCCCATCTTCAGTCTCAAGGACTTTCCGTATATGAATCTATTGCGGCGGGTCTTCCGACGGTCATAACTCCGGTTCCCGGTACCTATGAGACACTTCACCATAAGCGAGAGGTTATGGTCGCTGAAGTAAAGAACCCAGTAAGTCTCGCGGCCGCACTTGATGAACTTGCCACAGATCCGACACTCTACCAAACGTTAAGTAAAGATGGTTCGAAATATGTCCGGACTAATTTTTCCTGGCGGCAATATGCTGAAGGAATGAATGCGATTTTTAAGAAAGTGGGCAATTAATAATCCTTTTGGAATAATATGAAGACTATTTTCGTTACGAGTTTCCACGTGTTCATTTCGAGAAATATTTTGACCTCTCCTTTTTTTGAAATGCTTCGGAGTGATCCGTCTCTCAAGGTTGTTCTTCTTATTCCCCATAAAAAAAAAGAATTCTTCGAGACAAATTTTGGCGATGAACGTATAACGATCGAGGCTGTCGAACGCACTGTGGGAAAAGTAGATGCTTTTCTCAATGATTTTGCTCTTGCGTCATTTCTTACAAAATCAGCAGGTTTTCGAAAGAAGTCTGGTGTGGGATGGTTATTCCCTTACACAAAGCATCTCTTTATTTTTGCCCCTGTATTTTTTCGCGCATATCATTATTTTTATAATTTTTTTATGCCGCGAGGTCGTTATGCAAAAATTTTTGAAAAACACACGCCTTCCATGCTTTTTGCCACAGATATTTTTGCTCCACTTGATGCCAATTTTATGCTGGAAGCGCGTCGTCGCAAAATTCCTGTACTCGGTATGATCCGCTCATGGGATAATTTGACGACAAAAGGCCCTTTTCCCGTTCGACCCGATCAGCTTCTCGTGGCAAATGATATTATGGCCACTGAGGCGAAAGAAATACATCATTATGGCGAGCAACATATTACGCGAGTAGGGATTCCGCACTACGATCGCTATAAAAATGAGGCCATACTTTCCCGAAGAGATTTTTGTGACCGTTTGGGAATTGACGAAAAGAAAAAAATTGTCCTCTATTCACCGCTTGGAGACAGATTTTTTAGAAACAATACTTTTGATCGTGATGTTATCGAAGTATTAAGCAAATCACTTCCCGATAATGCAGTGCTACTTGTCCGACTACCACCGACGGACGCGGTAAATTTGAAGGATATTAAGCTTCCAAAGCATAATGTATTTTTTGATAGGCCAGGCGTTCAGTTACATAGTGATAATACTTTCTTTAAACAAAACGAGCTTTCTCTCAAGGACGAGGCGCATCTTATTGATACTTTGTATTACTCAGACGTCCTTGTCTCGATTAGTACTACACTTTTTATTGATATTGCGATGTTTGGAAAGTCTCTCATTGCTATCGGCTATAATAGTCGCGACCGAAAAGTCTGCTACCCGAGTGCCGCGCATATGCTAGAGTATGATCATATTATTCCTCTACTTCAGACTAAAGGAGTTCAAGTTGCAAATACCCCGGAAGAACTTGCTATGTACGTAAATGATTACTTACGGCATCCGGAAAAAGATAAAAAAGAGAGAAATGAAATTATTCGAACGCAGGTTTGGATGTCCGATGGAAAAGCTAGTCAGAGGTTATTCAATGCAGTAGTATCATTTCTTAACAAATAAGTTCTCATAATACACCATATGAAAATCACAATTATCATTAGAAATGTATTGAATCAAGACGGGGGAACGCCCATTGCTCTTTACCCCGGCGTTTTATTTTCTACCCGCAAAATACCCCAAAGCTCTCTCCGGGATGATGCGGAATGCAGATAATAAACCCAGCGCCATTTTCACCAAATAGCAACCAGAGCGGAGTGTACATCCGAATATTATGTCTCTCATAAGCTCTTCTTCTCTCTCGTCAAATGGTGCCGGGTTCACTACCGCACTCCGGCAATCTGACGGTCATACCGCGCGAGTTTATTCGGCGGTCACTGATTGCTGAATAGAAGATATGCTGTAAAAGCAAACATATAATATAAGACGCTATAGCGTCTTATATTATATGTTTGCAAAAGCGATCATGGATCTTGTAAACAATCCTTCGTTATATAAGAGCCTATCTCCAATCTAACCGCGGTTTAAGAAGCAAATCCTCGACTTGCCTGCTGAAACATCCAAAATTCTGCTACAAATTGCATATTTTTCGTCAGTGTATCTCGATATACTTCCTCAAAATCTGAAATTTTCGCACCGTCTACAGGTGTCGACAATATCCCTGTCGACCGAATTTTGGACGTTCGAGCTAGGCATTAGATTGGAGATAGGCTCTAAGACGGTAAATGAAAGTGGGGCGGATTTTGCCCAAAAAAATATCACATGGAAAAAGTATGCGGAGGGGCTTCTCGCGCTTTATGAGGATAAAAAAACGGCTAATAATCAGGTTATTTGACATTTGTGTAAAAGTTGCTATAATGCAGGTTAGGAAGTAATACAATAACAAACAAGAAAGAGAGGCACTTTTGAAAAGTTTAAGTGGGACTAAAGCAGTTGTCGAGAAAGTCATTTTACTCGAACCGTTCTCGACAGTGCGTGCGCTGATATCGTGGTGACTACGACGTTGCCCGATGGCAGGCACGCAGTCATTGCGTCTAAACGCGCTGTCGGGAAATTGTTCGGCGGAAAATGGTGGATGCAAGGAGGCGCAGTGCATGCGTACCGATCCTACACAGATTTTGTCGCTGAACGTGCAGAGAAGGAGTGTGGTGTGCGACCGGTGATTCAGGGACTAATTGGAGTATTCCGTACCTGTGCAGAAGACGCCCTTGGTTCAACGATGAATCTCTGCTATGTGGGTTTTGTGCCACACGGTGAGCTCGAAGCCGCTCGTCATGACGGGGATCATACTGCACAGAAGTTTCTGACCATGGAGGATCTTCTTCAATTGCCCGAATCGGAGCAACACTGGTATCCAATGACAGTGTTTAGGATTGCGCTCCAGACTATGCCGTAGAATTTCAAATAAGGCGTCCCAAACGGGATGCCTTTTTCTTTATGATCATACGGCGCTATCGTTGACTACTCACTATCTGTGGCGTATTATGTGAATTCATATATTTTGGCTATGGCGAAGAGGATTCTCATTACAGGAGGCGCGGGTTTCATCGGCATAAACAGCGCCGATTATTTTTTGAATAAAGGTTATAAGGTTACCATTCTTGATAACTTGTCGAGGAAGGGAGCTGAGCATAATCTAGAGTGGCTTTCAAAAAAATGGAAAAAAGAATTTACCTTCGTAAAGGCGGATATTGTTAAGGATGTAGATCTCGTCCACAAGCTAGTCGCGTCGGCTGATGCTGTTATTCACCTCGCGGCGCAAGTTGCTGTCACGCTCTCCATTAAAGACCCGATACACGACTTTCGCACAAACGCCGAAGGGACACTGAATATTCTTGAAGCGGCACGGAAGGCGCCAAAAAAACCTCTCGTAATCTTTGCATCCACCAATAAGGTGCATGGCAACATGGAACATGCAAAAGTCTCGCGTGGAAAGAACGGCTACTTTCATGACGATCATCCTCATGGCATTTCGGACACCCACATGCTTGATTTCCACTCGCCATACGGGTGCAGTAAGGGCTCGGCGGATCAGTATGTGCGCGATTACGCTCGGATTTTCAATGTTCCCACAGTTGTCTTTCGCCAGTCATGCATCTACGGAGCGCATCAATTTGGCATGGAAGACCAGGGTTGGGTCGCATGGTTCGGAATTCGGGCGATTCTCGATTATCCGGCGGTAATATACGGCGACGGTCATCAGGTTCGCGATGTTTTGTATGTGGACGATTTGTGTCGGCTCTACGAACGTGCGATCAAAAATCCCAAAAAAGTACACGGTCATGTTTATAGCGCGGGAGGCGGCCCTGCCAACATATCTTCAGTTTTGAAAGCCATACGGCTTATTGAAGAGTATCTCGGTAAAAAGCTCGCGTATTCTTTTTCGGACTGGCGTCCAGGGGATCAAAAAGTGTATATTTCAGATATACGTAAATTGGAGAAACATCTTGGCTGGAAACCAAAAGTGCAGTTTGAAAATGGTATTATAAAAATGCTTGAATGGGCAGAAAAGAATATAGATTTGCTCAAAAAACACGTTACACGATAATTTTCAAAACACATGAAAATAGCGATTATTGTTCGGTATCTCACTATCTCCGGCGGCGTTGAGCGGGAAGTCATGATGGTTGCCAAGGAATATATAAAGATGGGTCACGAAGTGAAGATTTATACGTATCGGTATGATAAAGACCTCTGTTTTCCGGGACTCATGAAAGATCTTGATATCACCGCACTCGACAAAACGAACTCAAATTTTGCTTCGCGTTTTGCCAAAATCCGCCGCGTGGGAGGATTCTTCCGTGAACTGGAAGAAAATCAGCGGGCGAAAAACCTTGCGAGCGTAATCAGTCCGTGCGATGTTTTGAATCCATTTGATCAGATACCTATGAGGGTTTCCTATTATTACAAAAAGCTTTATCCGCGCGTACCATCGGTGCTTATGCTGAGCGATCTTCACATCGCATCGTGGTCGCTTTTCACGGATCCACTTTTTGAAAGAGCTAAGCCCTCCATCTTTCAACGTTTTACGAATTATTTCCGGGATCTTTGGGAACGGCATCTTTTTTTTGGAGCGCAGGATAAGATTACGGTTTTGAATTACCGAACGCAAGACTTTGTAAAGAAATATGTAAAAAGAGATTCGAGTGTTATTCGGAGCGCCGTTGACAGCAGTCTTTTTGTTTATAAGGCGCGAACGGCTATCAATGATAAAAAAATAAAGATTTTAGCAAACGGTATTTTCTACATCCATCGGAGGTTTGAAGATATTATCGAAGCGGTTTCGCTACTCCGAAAAAAAGGATTTGATGCTTCGCTCCGGATTATTGGGAACTATAGTCACAAAGATACAGCTCGAGCGTATCACGAAAAACTCTTGAGTCTTGCCCGTACGCTCGGTGTTATTGAAAAAGTAGAATTTGCCGGTCAAATCAAGGAAAGCTCGAATTTAGTGAAGGAGTATCAAAATGCCGATGTATTTGTGTTCGCGAGTCATATGCAAACGTGGGGGATTGCTGTTTTTGAGGCGATGGCTTCAGGAACGCCTGTAGTGCTTTGTCGAACTGCCGGAGCAAGTGAAGTGCTTGCTGACGGAGAAAATGTTTTGCTCTCTAATCCTGCCGAACCGGAAACTATTGCCCGTGCTGTTGAGTTACTGGCAACAGACGAAAAAAAATACCTACGAATGAGCGAAGTAGGGAGTCGGTTCGTGAGGGAAGAAATCACTTGGAATAAGTACGCCGCTGGACTCGCCGCTCTATTTGAGGAGGTGTCGGACAGGCGTAAATAAAGAGCTTCCATTTTTGAGTCGAGTGCGTATATGGTAGACTCGAGGGATATGTTGCCAATTGAGCGGCTTAAATTCGCGTTTTACCTGGTCATTGCCTGTATTTATTTTCCTTTTATGGCGGTGAAAAAGCGGAGGCGAAATTATATTCTTCCCCACAATCCGCGAATATTAGTCATTCCCATTTTGACTCGTATTGGAGACATGGTCTGTGCAACGCCTGTTTTTAGGTCAATAAAAGAAAGATTTCCCGCGGGGCATCTTTCCGTAGCGTGCGGAAAAAAAATACTTGATGTAATCAGGAACAATCCCAGTATAGATGAAATTATTAATGTCAACGACCTGCCGTTCAAAGGTTTTTGGGGGAGGGGCAGATTTTTTCTTTTTATCGGCAAAAAAAAATATGATGTCGTGATATCACTTTCCAATAATCCTTTCAACAATTTAGTCGCCGCTTTTGCCGTGGCAGCAATTTCCATAAAAACAATACATCATCCAAGAACTCGGGGTGAAAAAGCGTCTGATTGGTTTAACAGAGTGCGCATCGAATACAAAGATGGAACACGGATTGCGGATCATTATAAAAAACTTCTAGCTCCACTCGGGATTCATAACTTTGAAAATATCAAGGAAGTTCAGCGAACATCTGCGGGCGATATTCGAGCAAAGCGGTTTATTGCCTCGGTATCTGGACAACGCGAAGGTTTTTTGGTCGGAATAAGTATTAGTGCGGGAAATTCTGTCAAGGAATGGGGAGATGAAAAATTTTTGGAATTAGTGAGGGAGCTCAATCAAGTACAAGATATTAAAAGATTTCTTGTCATCGGGTCAGCGCGTGATAAGAATCGGGTCGAAGAATTTGTAAGGAAGGCGGGAGAAAGCTGTGTTCCGGTGGCTGACTTTAGGCTTGAAGATCTACCGTCTCTAGTTAGTGATCTCGATCTTTTTATTGCCGCTGATACCGGACTCATTCATATTGCCGACGCACTCAATGTTCCACTTATTGATATTGTTGGGCCTGTAGACCCTCATGAACAAGCTCCAATCGGGCCGAAAAGAATAGTCGTGGTGCCAGAACATAACGTCGCTCCCTCGGTTTTTGCGATGAAGCTTCAAGGTTCGTATGCCGAACAAAAAAAGGCGATCAATTCGACGATGGTAAGGCAGGTTCTGTCGGCTGCCCGCACGCTTCTCGATGAAAATATATGAATAAAGAAAAGCTGTAAAAAATTATTCAGTAATTTGCGCGATGCTAATTATTCAGATAAGAATAAACTTTCCTCGATTGTAATTGATTTTAACTCCGACAGCGTACATAATAAAGATATGCATTTCAAACATTCTGGGATCACTGACTGAAAATCATGAACAAGTGTAGCATGATTTGAGCATTCGATATTACGCGTGCTATGAAGAAAAAATTATCCAAAATATCTAACAATTTTTTTCGTATCTATATTCTACCTTTATGAAAAGCGTCATCAAAAAAATTATTTCTCGCTCTGCACTCGCATACCATTCTTTACGGGCAAAAAAGATAATATGGTGGAGTGTTCTAAATCGAAGGGGCCGCAACCGTTTTAATAAATATCCGCCAACGCTCACTGAGATAGAAAAAAAATTGATTTCGGAAATAAATTCCCGAGGTATTGCGGTGAGTAATATTTCAGCTCTTGGCCTGGAAAAGGAATTTAAAACGTTACAGGATTTTGTGCAAAAGAGATGGGTAGATGCGGATGTGAAGGTAAGATATGACTCACGGCACGCGGCACTTCGGGATGGGAGGCTTGTCAGTAAGGATTTATTTCTTATCAATCTTTGGGAGGGTAAGTGCGTTCTTGACCTTACCCACCCCGCTATAGAGTTTTCGCTCTCACATCCTATCCTGAATGTCGTCAATTCCTATCTTCACTTATGGGCAAAATTCCGCGATTGGAGGCTTCAGGTTACGGTGCCGATGCCAGCAGGCGAGCGTGAATATGCTTCACAAAGATGGCATCGGGATCCCGAAGATCAGAAACTGGTAAAGGTGTTTCTTTATTTAAATGATGTTGACGAGGATGCCGGTCCGTTTACATACCTCGCTGAGTCTCATGAGGGTGGAAAATGGCGGCATCTCTTTCCTCAAAAACCTCCAAGCGGAAGTGCGGGTAATGATTCAGATATTCCGAAAGAGGATATAGTTGTTTTGACCGGTAAGGCGGGGACGGTTATCTTCTGTGACACGAGTGGACTTCATAGGGGTGGGTATGCTCGTAAAAATAATCGTTTTATGTATACCAGCATCTTTACTACTCCCGCATCCGTTTGGCCAATCAATTTTGTATATCCACAGACGTTTAGGACCAATAATATTGAGCCGCGGATACATTGGGCAGTTTCAAATAATGCAAAGCAAAAAAAACCAAAACTTCATAAGCTTGGATAATATATTTTATACAATTCTAACTATTTATAAAAAAGATAAATTCTTTTTTTAAAATATATATTTAGCGGGAAATTTATAGGCCCGCTATTTCGCATTATAGTAATACTTCTCCATAATGGTCCTTGTAGAAAAATTTTTCTCTCAATCACACACATTATTTTTTTTAAGAAATACCGCATGCCTCTCAATAGGAATGTTTGGTTAGCTTTTTTTGTTGACCATAACAAATGGTATTTTTTGTTCGGGACTGTCTCGCCGAGCTTCAGTTCTTCTGCTATCTTTGCATGGACAGATTCACGTGTGATTGTATGAGAAGTGGGCTTTTTTCCATGTTCTGAGTGAAAATCAGTTTTTTCCGCGACAATAATCAGTTCGTGATTTTCTTCTGACAATGAATGGATTACAAAGCCCCGTTTTTCAAAGAGCGTAGAGAGGGATTTCGCTGTGAATGAGTGCAAATGTGGGAGAAAAAAAAGGACATTGGCGACGGGTTCTTTGAAGAAGTTGGGCACACTTACCACAGCAATGCCACCTTGTCGTAAGAGATCGTTCATTCTATTGACGATTGAGCCAGGGTCTAAAATATGTTCAAACACATGCGCGCTATAAATCATGTCGAGCGGTTTTTTTTGTTCAAGAAGAAGCTGAATGGCGGGGCTTTCGAAACTGCCCTCGTAGACATTAATTTTTCGTTTTCTGGCAATTTCCTGCGCGCGGTAGTGAGAGTTTTCTATTCCGAAAGCATTTACATATCCTTCTCGAACCACCTCCGCGAGTACTCTTCCATGTCCAGTGCCGATCTCTAGAATTACCGCCTCATGGCTTAGCCCTACTGACAAGATTTTTTTTGTTATCGCGCTTTTTTTATTCGTGAGGGGTTTTAAGGAAGTGTTCTTTTTCCCCGCTTCCCACGTTTCTGAGTAGAATTTATTAAGCCAAGAAGCGCTCGGCTTATCTTTATACGTGACGTGCATGCACGATGAGCACAGCCCAAGTCGTAGAGAACGGGTATCGTCAGAGTAACGAGCGAGGTCTTCAAGCCTGCACGAGCATACGGGGCACATTTCATTGCTCTGTATTTCCGTGGCCCCAGTCGCATTTACAATTTTCCACCCCGGAATATAGGGATTATCGAAGACCTCAAGTGTGCCCGGATGTCTCACTTTAATTATTCACTAAGCGCATAACGTTGTGAAGGTAAGAGTGATTCGTATGTTGAAGACGGAAGAAACTTTATACCAAGCGGCTCGAGAGATGCTTGAGAAGCGTATGTACTTATATAAATGTGCCTGGTCTTTGATTTGCAGTAGCCACCCTTGTGAAGTCCGCTCGTATCGCAAAAGATCACAGTGCCGGCTTTGCCTGTGCCGATAGATATGTCTGCGGGGTCTACCGCTTTTTCAACACCTCCCTTTGGAGCATACGAGCCCAAAGGGGGAATTTGCGGAAAAAGCCCGCGCCACTTACCTCCCAGTTGTGATTTTTTTAAATACGTGAAAGGTCCGGTCTCTGTATCAACATCGTTAAAATAAAGAAATACCTTTACAATTTTTCGGTCTTCGGGATCTCTGTGCCACTGTTGTGAAGCGTGCTCGGGCGCATCGGGTGGTACCGGCATAGACGCCCACAATTTTAATGACCGGAATTTTGCAAATAGTTCCATGTAACTATTTACGATAGCAAGTATCGAGGGATGTGTGCTGAAAGCGATAAGGGGATTATTTTTTTCCGCTACAGGCATATCCCAAAGCACGACATTATAATATTTGTCGCCCCGATGCTCCGGAGCGCTGCGCCGATTTTTTATTTCATCTTGAATCTTTGGATCGCCTAGTCGGATAGAGAAAGCTTTCTGCATTTCCAACCAAAGGTTTTCTCCCACAAGATCCGTAACTCGGACAGTCGCAATGCCATTTTGTTGGAGACCCCGAAGTACTTGGCCCAAGAGCGGGCTAAGAGTGGGCTGATTTTTCTTGAATCGCATTCGTGGATCGTAGTTGATCAGTTTCCACACCGGTTCACTTGAACGTAAACGATAAAATATTCGTCGAGCGCGTTCCCACTGTTTTTTGAGTTGTGCGTTCATTAAGAATAATTATTTCTGCGTTTTTGTAAGTTCCTGATATTCTTTGTTGCGACTATGAGCTTGTGTCGCATAGACTATCAGAATTTTTCTGACCGGTTTTGAAGAGATCGAATTTTTATGGATACCGCTCGTGTCACAGAATACGATAGTACCCGCATTCCCATACATCTGAAGAGACGACAGTTTCATATTCTCGTCTTTGATACGCACGCCTAAAGCTCCTTTATTTTTGAAATATTTTTTATACACGCCTCGTGAATGGCTCTTGGGGACGTAGCCGAGCTCACCGCCCGTACTTGCCCCAATATCATCAATATAGATAAATGCTCGAAAATACATGAAGTCACCCCTATCTCGGTGCCAGATATTCGACCCTTTCAGCTCATCCGTCGGTATGGTGACGGAAAGATGCGCCTCCGTAAGTACCGGGTCCATTCCCAGGTATTTCTCGGCAAGGGTTTTTAAAAAATCCGACTTTGCAAAGCGCATCATAGGGCCGTCTGGCGGGAGGTCGAATGCATATATCCATTCTTTCGCTTTTCCAGTTCCGACCGGCACCTTATTTTCTATATGATGTTTATATCCGGGGTTCGCCGCGAGTATATTGTCCGATTCCTTACGGATCTCGTGTATGTCTGTTGACTCGACCGCGTATCCTTCTCGAAGCATTTTTTCATAAATAATTTCCGCTTCCGGGGAAAGAGACTTTTTCTTACGCAGATGATACTGGATCTTAGGGAGAGCGTTTTTCGCGTGCCAAATTAATTTATACATATCGCGTTAAATTTATTGTGAAAGCGAATCCCAGCCTTCTTTCTTTATGCAGGTTAAGAAGCCGGTATTGAATTCGTATTTCTGAAATGGGGGGATTTTGAATTCCAGAATATCCCATCCGTAATTCCTAACCATTTTATAGGAAGCCTTGAAATAATCAATATTGCCAAGATACAGAATTTTGAAAATATTTCCGCGTTGTGCTTCCAGAAACGGCTCGCTAAAAATACCGATTTTCGATGAAACTCGAGCGGCTTCTTTGAAAACGATACTGGAATCAACGGGGAACTGCTCAATTACTGAATTTGAGAATACGGTCTCAAAACTTCGGTCGGCAAAGGGAAGATCTCGGGCGCTTCCCTGTACGATTTCTATTTTGCTCATTGCAAGCTTTCTAAGGATCTCTTTTTTTTCGATGCCGGTAATGAACGTGAGTGCGACAAGAGGCGGGTTTGCAATATTAGCTTTGGCTCGCTCGACTCCTTTTTCCGACAGCTCAATGCCGACGATTTTTTCTAGCGAGGGGCACAGTAGCGCGAGGGCGAGAAGATTCAACCCACGACCACATCCAAGTTCAAGCACCGAATGTACTTCAAAAGATCTAATTTTTTCTGAAAAAATATTGAGCAGGTCCTTTTTATACCCGATTCGGGGTTGGACAATTTCATTGCCGAAGTACCATGCCCTTTCTGTTTTGAAAAAAACATCATTCGTTGTTTTCTCGTATGCCTCTTCATATGCGTCGGCAACAAAAGCTTCTGTTCGTTCCACAAGACGTCGCCGCAAGAACCTGCTTAGTGCACTTCGCGTAACGTAATAATAAAACAATAACTTTCTTTTCATATATTTTGACGTTTTTCTTGCGTCTTTGTTTTCTCAATTTGTGAAATAATATTTTCGGCAAAATTATTCCAAGATATTTCGCTTTTGACAAATTCCGCGCCTTTTTTTCCTATATGAGAAAAAAGCGCTGGGTTATTTATTAGGGTCAAAATTCCTCGCGCGAGATCGTCGGGGTTTCGTGCTTCGACAAGCACCGCATTTTCTTGGTCTGTCAGAACTTCATGTGCCCCCGCTTCCTTAGAGACGATCGCCGGCATTCCGCATGCCATAGCTTCAAACACAACCAAACCCCAGCTTTGCATATGGTTCGGATATACGAAAATATCGTGGGAATAGAAATTCTGAAGCAAAACCTCCTCACTAACTTTGCCTGGAAAAGAAACGTGGTTTTCCATGCCGAGCGAAATTGCCAGAGCTTTTAGTTCGTCATAATAGTCGCGATACGAGCGGTAGCTGTTATTGTCTCCGGAAATCGTAAGAATAGCGTCAGTGCCTTTATCGCGGATGATTCTTAACGCACGGATCGCATCTTCAAAACGCCGATGGCGGAAGAATTGGGCGTGTGCCAAGAGTTTTATCTGGTTCTTCGGCAGGGGTGGCAGATGCTCACGAAAAGCGAAATGTCTCGCGTCGACCCCGCTCCTATTTACTTCTGTCTCGCGATTAAGTCTTTTTTTAGCGAGATCGCGGGTGGTGTTGGAAAGAACAGAAATCTGGTCAATGGCGCTAAGAAATATTTTCGTATCGAAAAAATCAATACAGCGATAAAAAAAAGATCTGATAGGCCTGCGTGCATATTTGGCTGTGTTGCTCTCACAATGACTGTAATGAATAGTTACAAGATCATTCATTTGAAAGACCGCAGGAATATTCCTTATTCTTTTTTTGAAATAATATGCGGTAAGATATGCGGAACGAGTACTTTGGGGGAGGAGCGCATCCGTATCTCTCTCTATTAATGTGTGAAGCGCCCGCGCTTTTTTATGGTCATTGAAGTAGTGGGACAGTGTACTCATTCCGGGCAAAGGAATCGAGAAAAATTTCGGAGGTTTTAAGCGGAATCCTGAAGGAAGAGATATTACTCGAACTCCTTTGAGAAGGTCCTCGTAATAGCTTTCCCCCTTTTCGTAGCGGAAAGTATATACCACGGGTTCATGGCCCTTCAGTTTAAGCGCCTGAACAAGTTCAAGGGCGAGGCGGGGTCCGCCCCCGAGGAATTTCGATTGAGGTATGATAACTGCCAGTTTCATAAGGTCACAATAGAGCTTGTCGGAACATTGTACTATAAGATTTGTTCGCTATCTATGATTGTAGAGTCAAATATATTTAGATTGAGCTAGATCAAATAGAGAAGTAAAAACCTTTATTGGGAAGCATCTTGTTCCCGAAGTGATTCCGACGTACAATTCGACAACATGAAGCCAGCGGGATTTTTAAAAACTTTTTTTTATGGAGAGGCCCATTTTAGCGTGTGGGGGCTTTTTTCAAAAATGCTCGGGTTTCTCAACATGGCGCTGGTTCTCAGCGTCTTGTCAACATATGAGTATGGTGTCGCGCAATTATTGCTAGTGAGTTATTCATCTGTGTCATTTTTCATGGTTCTTGGAGCAGGTTCGATTAATAATGAATTACTGCGATCTATAGGCAGTAATGATCTGCCAAAAGCAAAGGCTATTTTTCAAAGGTCATCAATACTTCGATTCACGATTGGTATAATTCTATGGGCAGTGTTTTTTTTTGGAGGATCAATTATTTTTTCTCATCGGTTTACTCCGGAATTTGCAAGTCTCATAAAAGTTGTCTCATTTTTCTTCATTAACGATACTCTTAGTTCAATCATTCAGCCTTTATTAAAAGGGGGGAAGAAATTTGCCATACAGGCCCGCAGGCTTCCACTGGAAAGAATCCTCTATCTCGCTTTACTTTTGTATTTCATCTTTGTAAAAAAAGATTTTGGAATCAGTCATCTTTTAATTTCTCAAGTTACAGCAGCAATAATCGCAAATATTTCTCTGGTTCCGGCTACTCTGTCCATTTATAGAGAATGGAGAGGTGTGAGGGCTTCAAAAGTCAAAATTGTGCGGCCGATATTATTTGGGATTGGAAGATGGGAAATAATCAGGCCTTTTTTTGAGAAAATAGTTGGCTTTCTCCAGCCTGCTCTCATAAAACTCTTTATAAGTACTGAGGCGGTCGCAATCTTTTCCGTCGCAAAGACGATTCTTTCGAGCCTCGGAGACTTGATGCCGATCCGCACCTTAAGCTCCCTACTCCCTCTCCATGTTAATGACCGATATATGGCAGGAAAAATATTTATCTACGGAACTAAATATCTGACCCTTCTTGCAGTATTGCTCATGGTCACTGGGCTCATCATAGTGCCACCAGTTGTTAAGATTTTTTTTCCGCAATACGTGCAGGCAATACCTATTTTTATGGTATTAGCATTTAATCTACCGATCGGCACTCTTGGCGCACTGCCTGGCACGTATCTAGCGGTAATGCGCCGCCAGAAATTTATTTTTATACACTCCATGATTCGAACCCCGATTATCCTGCTTCTCTATCTAACGCTATTGCCGGCTTTCTCGCTTATTGGGCTAGCTTTCGAGCGGTTACTAACACCTTTCATCATGCTTACGATTACTCTTGTTTATTTGAGGCGCAAAGGTACTGAAATTATTATTCCCTGGTCGCGTTTTTTCGCTTTTGATGATGAAGACAGGCGATTTATTCGAAAAATTTATTACGGAATAAAAATGCGTTTGCGTGTTTCTTCGTGACCTTTTGGAATACAATGGTATCTAGAACCCCTCTCAATAATACCCATTATTATATGAACAAGTTTGAAGTTGCCTCTGGTAACCTACTATTCAAGAGATCGCTTAGCTTCCCAAACCTCCAAATTTCACCTGCGAAAAACCAATCGCTCGTCGACATAGCTAGCTATGCCTCGTTGCGCTTCGCTTTTCTCGGCAGAAATCTGAACGTTTGGCGGAGTTATTATTATTGAGATGGGTTCTATGGATTTCGAGAACTGATTCTGAATAAATAGAATCTCATGAAAAATTTTTCTCCCCGTTTTTCAATTTTAATACCCACTACCGGCCGAGCTGATATTGTAGTCATGGCTATAGAATCTGTACTTCGGCAGACCTATAAGGATTTTGAAATTCTCGTGGGGGATTCAAGTAAGGAACACATAATTTCAGAGATTGTCAAAAATTTTCAGGACGAAAGAATCGAGCATATGCCAGTTTCCGATGCGCAGCCCTTTTTTACGTTTGATCTTCCTGCAAAGGCTGCCCGCGGCGAGTATCTGCTCTGGCTCGATGACGATAATTATTTAATGCCGTCTGCCCTAGAGCTTTTTGACGATGCCATTAAAAAAACGCACGCTGAGATTGTTACGGCGAATCACTTTTATTTTTACGATCAGAAACATCCTCGGCTGACCATGAGAAATAGTCTGGGAATCGTCCCTTATACGGGGAATAACCGGTTCATTAATCTCAAGGATTTTATCAAGGATCTCTACTCTTTTAAGCGTTCAAATGCCGGACCTCGTTTCCATACATCGGCGACTATTTTTTCTCGTGCTGTAGCCGAAAGGGCGATACAAAGAGTTGGTGCGGTCTTGCTAACCGACATGCCGAATGTTCATTCCCATCAACCGATACTTTTTTCGTTCGCGTCCTCTTGCTTCTATATTGACCATCCGGTTGTTCTCATAGGGCGTCTCTCAATTTCAATGAGCCAGTCATGGTCTACGTCCGCTCGTACACGCTTTAAGAAAATTTTATTTCAGCCCAAGTTTAGTCCTGTTATAGCCTATACCAGAATCAATGGCGTGGCGGAGAATTATTTGAGAGTAAAAAATTTGCTACCGGATTTGTTTCACAATGTCCTCTTTGACTACGAGGCTTTCTTTCAAATATATATAAAAGAACTGTTCTATCTTGATACGGACATCATCACCTTGATTAAAAACTGGAAAAATCTTTTCTCAACGCTTCGTAAGCTACCTTTGAAATCGAAAAGGGAACTTTTGGCAAAAGCCCAACGTTCTTTACTTTTTATCCCTTTTATTTTTTTGAGTAGAAGATTAGCTCTTAACCATATTTGGCGGCGCGTCCATGCAATAAGCGTTCGTTCAAAACAGAAAAAAAATCCCACATCATACGCCGCACTGATTCGCGGAAAGCGAGAATTTGAAATTCCGCTGAAAGCATATAGTAAAGTAAACTCAATTGCGGCACTTGCGATTCATTTACCAGAAATACTCGAAAAGGAAACAGGAATTCATATTGACGAGATATCAATTTAGTATTGAGTTTGCCATTCGCTTTCCGGAGCTTCCGTCAGTAAAATGACACTGCTCTTTCACTAAATGAGCTCTTTCTGAAGAATGTAAAAGAGGGTTTTTTAAATATTGCAAAGACGAGGAGATTAATTCCTCTATTGTACCTACAAGACGAATCCCTCCCGAGCTAAGCGCTTTATTGTAGTGTTCCGTGCGGTAATATAGCGTTGGAGATTTTGAAAATTTCCCTGACTTCTGCAACTCAAAATTAATGTTTATCACCGGCTTATTTAAAATTGCCGCATCAACAGCAAGGCTTGACGCGTAACTGATAAGCAAGGAAGTGTGGTGTAGAGTATTTTTCAGGTGTTCGAGGTCCCGAAAGGTCATATCCCAGTCGCCTCCGCGAACACTTCCATAGCGAAGGCCCGGCCTGTCATACAGGAGCCACGGCCTTTTTTCTAATTTACGTTCATCAAAAAAATCATTCGGTTGAAAGCGAACGAGAAGCTGGGCATTCGGAATCAACTTTTTTTCGTCGATAACGGCATGGAGCATGTCGATCATTTCGAGATCAAAATCAGAGTAGGTCATTCCTATGGGGGCAAAGAGAATTATTTCTTTTGAAACATTGAGACCGAGTTGCTTGCAAAAGTCTTCTCTCGTTTGAAATTGCTCTGAAAAATACTGGTCATATTGAGGTATACCTATTATATCTATGTTTTTCTCCGAAATATCAGCGTGGAGCATTGCTTCTTGCTTTGTAATTTCGTTATAGACGAGAATCTTGTCGGGCAGAATCCTTATCGAGGAGCGGGCGGTCAATTTGTCCCAGCTATTTACAAACCCTATAGTTTTTACATTACTTCTTTTTTTAGCGCTTCTCAAAATTGATATCTCTGTATCATCAAAGAGGTGAGTAAGGACAACAATATCTGGTCTATATATCTTAAGGATATTGTCACTCTCTTGATTTTTGACCAAATGAAAATCTAAAAATCGCAAAAATCTTCGGAGTAACCGGTGAGCGAATAATCGATTAAAACACAGACCCAGCCAATATGAAACATAATTTTTCGTATCCTTTGCGTGCGCAAAGCGCTTGAGATCGGTCGTGCGTGTTTTTATTGTTTGGAATTTTAGAAATGAAAAAATTTTTTCATACACACCATGAGGAATTCCAGAGAAGGCAACATACTTAGTATGCGCGTAGGGAAGTTCTTTTTTATAGTATTCGACTCGTTCAGGATATCGTACAAGACAAATTATCCGCACCGAATCTGTTTCAAGGAGCGAGGTGATAACCTTGGTGCGCAGGATATTTTTTACGGCAACTGCCTGAAACGCTGTTATCAAAATTGTTTTCATTGAGAGTTTTCTTCCAACAACAGGAGAATGAAGGCCGCGTTTCTTTTGTGCGACATGCCGTCTGTGTACTTAATAAAGAGGTTTTTCACACGGTGTCGGTTTGCGTCGTCGAGCGAGGGGTCGCTTATAAATTTGTTGACCCATTTTACAAGTTCATCAGGACTATACGCGAGACGGACCGCTCCAAGATCAACAAGGGGCTTATAGTGCCGAAACGTATATCCTTCGTGGTATTGCTCCGGGTAATTGATATTAATGACTGGCTTATCAAAAATAATCGCCTCTAAAGAAATTGTTGACAGATAATTGATTGCGACATCACTATATGTGAGGGTATGTTTTAAATTTCGCAGATCTTCCTCATCTAATTCTGTCGTACTCCCGATTTCTGCTAAGCGCTCGTTGCCGGCCTTTTCGACTCGAAGGTTTTTTATAGCTGTTTTTTTATATGCTTCAAATTTCTGAAATTCCTCCTTTGGATGCATTCGCACTAAAATATTTGGAAATCCCTGAAATGCTCCATTTGCGCGATATTTTATCAGTTCGCCAAGTAACAAGTGTTCATCTTGATAGTTGCCCTTTGTAACAGTTGTTAACAAAATAGTTTTTTCTTGCGGGTTGAGGCCTTTTTGCATTAGGAACTCTTCTCTCGACAATTCTTTTGGATCAGATATGAAGTATCGATCAAATCTTATTATGCCTGACACAAATACACTGTCAGGCGGATATTTGTATTCTTTGACAGCTGTGTCTTTGATCAATTCATTCCATACAATTAAATAGTCAGTTCGCCGAAAATGAATACCACCATTATAGAGGTTGTCCCAGCTAAAATTTACGGCGACTGTTGGGACGTCAAACTTTTTTGCGGTCACAATCGCCTCCGCATCAAAATGAGTAAAACCAGGAGTTGGCGTAAGTATGAGTGATGGTTTATATTTTGACACATATTCGCCGAATTTTTTTGATCGTGGCAGAAGGAAGGTTTCGATGGCGGTAAAGACATCTGGTTGCAAAAGAAATGGAGGTAGTAAATATGAAATTGTCCGAAGAACCTTTCTCTTCCAGTCACGCATTCCTTTGCGACGGTTTCTGATGACAACCGGTTCAGTATCGAATCTTCTGATAAGACTGTACCGTAGCAATTTTCCAAATACTATCCAAAACCTCGGATGCTGGAGATTCCATTCAATATAGGTCAGATTAGGTCCTTGCCAATAATTACCGCCGTTCAATAAATCTGGCGGAGCAAATATAATGACATTGCATAAACTCGAAAGGTGCTGGATGTAGGTTGTATGCAGGAAATCTGAGGAATAAACGTAATTAGGTATGAATAAAAAGACGGTTTTTTTTTGACCCATAATCTTAAGAAAGATATCAATAATTTCTTAGTGCGGCAAGCATTTTTGAGTGAATATGCCACACGCAATCCGAATTCAATTCTCTATATGCTAAAATATATTGGATGTCCTATATATTCATAACGAGCTTTCACCCGCTTATTTCCCGTAATATTCTTTCGACGAAAGTGCCGTATATGTTAAAAAACCGCGGATACTCGCTTGTTCTGCTCGTACCTCATAAGAAACTCTTTTTTTTCAAAACGCACTACGGGGATCTATTTCACGAGATAATTCCAATTCATACAACATTGACCCGACGCGACGCGTATATGCGATATTTGTCCCTCGCGCTTCTTAATACTGAAACGCTTAACATCAAGAGAAAAACAGAGATGAAAGGAAGAGGGACATTCCTCGCACGCTTTTTTTCCGGTAAGGTGGGATTGGCTTTATTTCGATTCCTAGAACATGTGATTCCAGAAAAGTCTCGAGCAGATGTCGAGGCGGCATTTGATGCCTTTAAACCGGGTATATGTTTTTCTACTGACGTCCAAAACGAACTCGATGTATACGTTTTAAAAACAGCTCGCGAGCGACGCATCCGCACTGTCGGCATGGTTCGTTCGTGGGACAATCTGACGTCAAAGGGTTTAATTCGCGAAATTCCCGCAAAACTCGCCGTGTGGAATGAAATAATAAAGATGGAGGCATCACAGTATTCGGCTATACCGGGATCACGGATCATGGTCATTGGCATCCCGCACTATGATGGATATAAAGAAATTGCATTTGGCCCGAAAGAAGATTTCCTTCATTCAGTCGGCGCCTCGGTGCGAAAAAAAATTGCTCTCTTTATTCCTATCGGCGACAGGTATCTAAACCCGAATACGGTGGATGAAGACACACTACTTTTGCTCGATAGAATATTGCCGGAACATTTTATTCTTTTTGTAAGACTGCCTCCCGGCGACAGTGTTAAAAATATTGAATCAAAATCTTTTGGATCGCGCGTCTATATCGAGCGTCCAGTTACGGATTTTAAAACGCTAAAAAATACTGAAATTAATCCTGATTCGGATAGACGTCTGGCCGAGACGGTCTATCATTCAGACATCATTATTACGGGACCATCGACAATGGTGATTGATAGTGCGTATTTTAATAAACCTATGATACTCGAAGGGTTTTGCGATGATCAGTCGGAATATTATAAAAGCATTATTAGATACTATGATTATGATAATTTTATACCGGTCATTGAAAGTCGTGCGGTACGCTTTCCAAAAAATATTGATGATTTAAAAAAAATAGTTCTAGAATATGATCGTCAACCAGCGATCGACAGCGATTATCGAAAAAATCTAGCATTGCTTGAATGTGGATATCTTGATGGTAAATCCTCCGAGCGACTAGCCAACGTAATCTGCGACATGTAGTGAAATATGTTGCGAAAGTCCCAAAGGACAGTAGTATGTAGGAGCATGCGTCTCATTATTCTTACAGGAAATCAGCTACGTCATAAGTATTTTGCAAATACGCTCGCAGAGCATTTTAGTGTCATGGCAATATTGAGCGAGAGAAAAATAATAGATCTTGGATCAAAGGCGGGAATTATCGATCCGCCACTCGGAACAAATGAGGAAGAAGCGAAACTCTGGCGGTGGCATTTTGGGCTGGCACATGATGAAGAGGAAAGAATGTTTCGGGATAATGTGCATTTCGCCAAAGGTCTTAATGTTATTGAGGTTCCAAAAGGTAAAATTAATGATAATTCTTATGTCGACACACTCCGCAAACTTCGGCCTGACGGCATTGCCGTATTTGGAACAAGTATTCTGAAGGGTGAGATGATCGCCGCCGGGGAGGGGAAGATAATTAATATGCATTTGGGACTTTCTCCATATTATCGCGGTTCCGCAACAAATTTTTGGCCCCTTTACAATGAAGAGCCTGAATTTGTCGGCGTTACAGTTCATCTTATTGATCCAGGTATTGATACGGGGGCAATTATTCACCAAGGTAGGCCGCATGTAGAAGAAAATGATAACCAGCACACGATCGGAAATAAAACGATCGTGGTGGGAACCGAGCTCATGAAGAAGTCGCTCGAAGAGCTTAAGAATGGGACGATAAAAAGTTTCAAGCAAACCGAGAATGGCAAGCTCTATCAGAGAAAGGATTTCTCTCCGATACATTTAAAAAAAATAAAGCAATTGTTGGACGGTGGGATGCTTGGTCGGTACGCTCGCTCGCCTAAGGAGGTTGTTCTTATTCCATAATATGAAAAAGCCGCTTCTCTATGTTGTTCCTATCATTGATACCGAAGGCCCGACTTTGGGACGTTCCGATATGTATGACTCTTGGGGCAGTCTGCTTGTGGGGATGAAACGGTTGACAGGGGTTATTCGCGATTCTCTTATTGACTCGCACGGTAGAAAGTTGGTGATGAGCTGGTTTCTTCTTGATTGGATAGGGTATTCAAAAAATGATGCGGAATTTTCAAAGCGGGGACACGACGCGCGGCTTTACAGTGTGTGGGATGCATATACGAAAGATATTCTCTCCGACGATACGCGCCTACACACAAAAGACGGATTATTTTGGCATTATCATCATCCACCGAAAGACGGAAGGTGGGGATGGAATAAAGACTGGAATGATTCGCGTTGGTATGAGTACATTTTGGGAAGGCTTATTTTGGACCGGGGCTATTTTCCTTCAATCTATCGCGCAGGTAAATATGTCCAAACGAATGAGAGTTCTCTGTGGCTAGAAAAGTATATTCCTTTTGATTATTCAAGCGTGTCTCCAGTAAAGAGGGATTTCTGCGACTGGTCCCAGGCGCCAACTGATTGGCATCCGTATCATCCAGACCGCGAAAATTATCAAAAGAAGGGAACGATGAAGAGACTTATCGCGCGGTCAATTCCCGTCGCCGCGAAGGGCGGCTCGGGCGAGCTTGATGAGATGGAAGTTGTAAAAGCATTTGAAGAAGCCTCAATGAATGGAGTTGCGATTTTTTCCTATCACTCGCATGACTATTACAAAAGTATTGAAGACGAATTTGTAAAAGCCCATAAACTTGTAGCAAAGGTAGCGAGCTCTTTTGATGTTCATTGGAAATACTCGAATGCTCTTGATGCCCTTCGAACATTTTCTCGGCCCCAAAGCAGTTTCGAGATAAAAATTGAAGAGTATATGCCAGATGTGTTAAAAATTTCGCTACCCCACTCTCTTGTCGGCGAAGAGCCATTTGTCATTGCCGAAAATGTTAAGGGAGAGGTGGAAAGACTCGATCTTGAGAAAATTGATGAGCATTTCATCGCTAAGGTTCCGAAGGACGCTGTACTGATTGGGGTGGGCGGAAGCGATACATGGGGTAATGCCGCGACAGCCGTTTACGATGTAAAAACTAGATCCGCCAGATAGAGGGGCACTAGATATTATTTCGGAATCCGATTACTATTTCACATTATGAGAGAAAATACTGATGTAAAGAAATTTTTTGCCCAGGATCGGGTGTTTGTTATTGCCGAGATTGGAAAAAACTTCATTCAGACTGAAGGGGAGAGGCCGATTGATGAATATTTGGAAAACGCCAAGGCCCTCATTAAGGCCGCGAAAGATGCTGGAGCGGATGCGGTAAAATTTCAGACTCATGAAGTCGAAGACGAGCAGTATCCCGCGGAGATTACGTCGCCTCACTTTAAAAGTCTTGATCGCCTGCGGTGGCTCACGCGAAACACGAATGCGACGCCTTTTTCTTTTTGGAAAGAGATTAAAGCATATTCAGAAAAACTCGGAATCGTTTTTTTCTCCACACCAATGTCCCGCAAGGCCGCGGAAAAACTTTCAAAGGTTGGTGTGCCAATTTGGAAGCTCGGTTCGGGTGATGTCGAGGATTTTCATACGATAAATTATCTTGCGACGACGAAAAAACCTCTGATTATCTCTACGGGCATGGTGAGCCGCAAAGAGCTCGGTGATGTTGTTTCGTATATTCAAAAGAAAAATATTCCGCTCTCGATTCTCTATTGCATCAGTGCCTATCCCTGTTCGCCTGAATCGTTTAACCTCGCCTCTATCAAATATCTTAAGGAGAAATATCCTGACGCAAATATCGGCTTTTCCGACCACTCAATCGACAGTCATTTGCCGGCGTTAGCGGCAGTCAAGCTTGGCGCTCGCATAATCGAGAAACACTTTTCTTTCGCGAGAGATTTGTGGGGGTCGGATCATAAGGCTTCTATTAATCCGGATGAAATGAAAAAAATGGTGCGTGCTATTCGTAAACGAGAATATGAAAAAATAGACCACACGCCTTATTACGGCAAATATGAAAAAGAATTTGAGGGGGCAACGAATCAATTTCGACCTTATTTCAAGAAGGCCATCGTGGCGAGTACGGATATTCCCGAAGGAGTCATTATTGGCGAGACCCATGTTTATACCATGCGACCCGCCAAGCTCCTTGATGGCCTTCCAGCTAAAGAAATCCCTAATGTTTTGGGGAAACGGGCAAAACGTAGAATAAAGTCGCTCGAGCCAATTCGAAGTGATATGATTGATTGATTCATGAAAAAAGGAGCTAAAAAGGGGCTAAAAAGACCTGAAAATAAAGGAATAGCGGCTTCCCAAAGAAAGGTTTGTTTCGTCATCACGAGTTTTATCCACTACAGCCGAAGCCTCTTGGTTCTCGAAGAGCTAAGAAAAAATCCTCACGTCGATCTGCATATAATCATCGGGGGGACGGCTCTCCTGTCAAAATATTCCTCTAAATTTGCCCACGTCAAAGCCGCCCTTGAAGAGGATGGTTTCAAAAATATTTACGAGCTTTATTTTAACTTGGAAGGCGACGAAGCCATCACGAAAGCGAAGACTGTTGGAGTCGGCATCGTCGAATTTGCAACGCTCTTTAATCACATTCATCCTGACATAGTTGTTTTGCGTGGCGACCGTTTTGAGATATTGGCGGCCGCTGTGGCGGCGGCGAATATGAATATTCCAATTGCCCATATCGAAGGAGGGGATTTGTCCGGCACACTCGATGAACACACGCGGCATGCGATTACGAAACTTTCTCAAATACACTTTGCAACGAACGATGCCGCGCGAAACCGTCTACTGCAGATGGGGGAGAATCCGGAAAACGTATTTAATTTCGGAAGCCCTGATGTCGAAGTGGTAAAAGTAATTGCGAATGGCAATCATAAGGCTGATTTTGGCAAAACAGGAAGCGGGGCGAAGATTGATTTTGAGAAGGGCTTTGTGATGGTCATGTTCCACCCTGTGAACACCGAGCCTGAAGAGACAGAGCGAGCAACGGAGGTCTTGCTCGATGCTGTGGCGGGGCTCGACATACCAACCGTCTGGTTTTGGCCGAATTTTGACGCGGGGGCAGAGCTGATTTCACATAAACTTCGCGTTTTTAATGACGCGGTGTCGAATCACAAAATTCATTTTATGCGCTATTTACCACCAAAAGATTTTCTATGGTTACTAAATCGCACGTATTGTCTTGTCGGTAATTCATCTGCAGGAATAAAGGAGAGCTCTTTTCTTGGTGTGCCGGTTGTGAACATTGGCTCTCGCCAATCGAATCGCCTTCGAGGAAACAATGTGAAAGACGTTTCGGTTGAAAAAAGAGAAATTATGAATGCTATACGTGAACAGACCGCCGTGAAGCGCTATCCGTCTTCCGATATTTATGAAGGAAAAGACACGGCGAAGCGGATTGCAGAAGTTATTGCAACGGCGCCGCTTGATGTTCAGAAAAAATTCCATGATCGATAATTCTTCGTCAAGGAAAATTCTCGCAGTTATCACCGCACGCGGCGGCTCGGAAGGGATTCCTGGGAAAAATATAAAATTACTCGGCGGACAGCCACTTATTGCCTACAGTATTCGCGTCGCTAAGCGGTCGAAACTTATCACCGACTTAATTGTCTCGACCGACTATGAAGACATTGCTGACGTGGCGCGGGAGCACGGCGCAGAGGTTCCTTTTTTGCGACCGTCGGAATTTGCCGCGGATAAGACTCCGCATGTACCGGTCATGCAACACGCAATAAAGTTTATGGAAGAAAGACGTAATACGATATATGATTTTGCGGTCATCCTGCAACCGACTTCGCCATTTCGAACCCGCGAGGATATTGATGAGACACTTTCGCTTTTGATAGAAAAAAAAGCTGACAGCGCGGTAACACTTGTCGAAGTCGAAGGAGGAAGTCATCCGATGAAAATGAAAAAATTGGAACATAGTCGCGTTATGCCGTACTGCATGGAAGAAGTGGAAGGAACTCGCCGGCAGGATCTTCCGCCGGTTTATAAACGGAGCGGTGCGGTGTATGCCATGCGGCGCGATCTCATCATAAATGACGCGAGACTCTATGGTGACCATATTGTTGGACATATAGTTCCGAAAGAGCGTTCAGTCGATATTGATCACCCTGTGGACTGGCTGGTCGCCGAATACAAATTGGACGAATTAAAGAAACAAGGATATGAATTTTAGGATATTAAATACAATAGGGGAGGCCTTTCACGACGACGGCAAGAAGATTCTTGAAGAAATTGGAACAGTGGATTATAGGATTCTCACTCAAGTGGATTTGCACGACATTTTGCCGAACTACGATGTTTTCCTCGTTGGCTTGGGTTTGCGCTTTCATAAGAGCGAACTCGAGCGCGCGAAAAATTTAAAAGTTCTCGCAACTGCGACGACGGGACTTGATCACATCGATACTGAACACGCTCGAAAAAAAGGAGTCCACGTTGTCAGTCTTCGTGGAGAAAATGAATTTCTGGATACAATAAGCGGAACGGCGGAACTTGCGTGGGGACTTATGACGGATCTCCTTCGAAAAATTCCGTGGTCTTTTGATTCGGTCAAAAAAGGGGAGTGGGACCGCGAGCGTTTTCGAGGCCATACTCTGCGAGGTAGAACACTCGGTATAGTAGGCCTCGGGAGGCTCGGGAAAATGATGGCGCGGTATGCGAATGCGTTTAATATGAATATCGTTTTTTGTGACCCGAATGTTCCGGAAAGCCCTTACCCGTTTGCAAAAAAAGTTTCTTTTGATGAACTTCTTGTTTCAAGCGATGTGGTAACGATTCATGTTCATCTCACATCTGAAACGGAAAATTTATTCGACAAAAAGACGTTTACTAAAATGAAAAAGGGCGCATATCTCATCAATACTTCGCGGGGCAAAATTGTAAATGAAGACGAGCTTATCGAAACGCTTGAAGGGAAAGTAATTGCGGGATATGGAACCGATGTTTTATCGGGAGAGCTCGAATTCAAAAAGACTTTTTCTAACTACCCGTTAGTCGAATATGCAAAAGAGCATGACAATGTGATTATCGCTCCTCACACCGGCGGTATGACGTTCGACTCTCGAAGCGCAACTGATATTTTTATAGCAAAAAAATTGAGGAATTTTCTGGGTAAATAATTTTAATACCGTGCGGGAATTTTAGACTTAGAATAAAAAAATTCGCCCGCAGGCGAATGTGATAATGCATCAATTTTGCATTAAGAAATCTCTTCCGGGGTTAAGACCCGAATGCCATCACCTTTGAGTGCGCCGTCGAATATTCCAATTTCGGCGCCGGCCTTTGCGATTTCTCTGGCAATCCACGAACACGCGTAAGTCTTATTTTGCGAATCGGAGACTTTTAATTCAGGATTCATTTCCCAGAATAAAGCTTTTGCTCTGACCCGAGGGGATCTCGACGCAGTTACAAGGCTTAGTCTTTGATAACGCGGTGCTATTAGGAGAATGTAATCTGATCGAGAAATCCTTTTCCTTAAAAACGTCTTTCTCTGGACACTGTTATCCGGAATTAAGTGTTTCGACCACGTGTAATCGGGAAGCACGGCAGCAATCTTGTCAAGGGGGTTTCGGGATAGAAAATAACCTGCGCTCAGAAATCTTGCGACTTCCATCAAAATTTCTCCTCTAAGGAAATAGCGTTCTTGGTTAGTTGTAAACTCGTCACTTGGGGGTGTTAAAAGATACCCATCTTCAAATCCTTGCCTTATTTTTAAAAGTTTGGACAAACTGAAGTTATCTGTGTTTTTAAAACTCATATCTTTCGCAAGAATAACACGGAAAATTATTATAAGCAATACTTGACGAAACAAAACTAATCGTTATAATGGTCTGCGGATTCAAAGGTTAATTTCCACATATCGAAAGGTAAGTAATGATTGGACAAAAATGGATGATTTTTACTGTTGGTGAAGCTCTTTCAAAAACTGTTGCGAAGAGCCTGCAAAAGGCCGCGGGAATCGTTTCTACGACTCTTGCCCATGCTTTTTTTGCTACGTTCCTCGTCGGTTTGGTTCAGGCTTCGGTAGGTTTTATCGTTGCGAAAAGACAAAACCGCAGAGTTTTGGACACTCGTCAAAATGTTATCGGCGCATGTCTTTTTGGTCTTTTTGCGATGGCGATTACGGCACTTGGATTCGCGACTTTCGTCTATGAAGGGGATATCGGGGTAAGTGTTTTTCTTATCACCTTGTCTATCATCCCCGGTGCGCTCATTGACAGAGTGTTTTTCAAACACCCTTTAGTCGGGCGCCAGTGGATTGGAATGGCGATAGGAATTCTTGCGGGGTACGTCATTTTAGGTTCGCCATCGCTCCGCGAAGCTTCCACACTCCCGGTTTGGGTCTGGATGTCAATTGCGATAGCAGTAATGCTTGCAATTAATCAAGCCATCACGCAAAAAATCCAGAATATCGACCCATTTGTAAAAAACTTCTGGGGTGGTGTTGTGCAGGTCGTACTTGGCGGAGCCGGCACGTTAATTCTCGGTAAGGGGTTCACTGCTTCAATCTCGCAAGATCGACTGCTCACACTTGTCGCCGTGTCGGTGATTGTGGGTTTCATTGTTGTGGCGATGTGGACATTCAATTTGTTTGCGTATCGCGGAGGCGGCACCATTGCCCTGAAGAAGCTCGTCATGAATGCAGTCTACCTCATTACCGCGATGTTTGCGGGTATTGTGTTCTTTCAAGAATCGCTGACGCCGGGGAAAGTATTTGGCGTAGTTTTGTACCTGGTATCGTTTATTCTCTTTGATCCTTCGACGTGGAAGACAGTGACTGCGCGGCTTAAACTGAAGAACGCGTAAACAGTTCAAATTCAAACCACCTGATCAAGGTGGCTTTTTTCTACCAAAAACTCATGCTATAGTTTCTGCCATGAATTCACGAACAACGTCGGATGTCGCTTATTGGATAGTGTTGGGAGGTATATTTTTACTGCCATTTATCCCTTTTATTGTTTCATATTCTCAAGCTTTTCCATTTATCACCGGAAAAAATGAAGTATTCAGACTTCTCGTTGAAATAATTACAGCCGCCTGGCTTATATTGTGCTTGTATCGCGAAGAATACCGACCTAGACAATCAAAACTTTTTTTCAGCGTCTCTGTGTTTCTCGGCATAATCTTTATCGCCGATCTTTTAAGTCCTAATATTTTCAAAAGTTTTTGGAGCAATTTTGAACGCATGGAAGGGTTTGTTACCATTTTTCACCTCGCACTTTATTTTTTTGTCGCCGGTTCAGTGATGCTGAAAGACAAGCTCTGGATGAATTTCTGGAGAGTATCACTCGCCGCGAGCGCGATCATGGCAATTTACGGATTTCTTCAACTCAACGGTGATATCAAAATCAACCAAGGCGGTGTACGACTCGACGCGACATTTGGTAATGCAATCTATCTTGCGGTATATATGATGTTCCATGTCTTTATGGGGTTGTTTCTTATTGTAAAAGACAAGGCTCACAGAATTTCCCAAGTGCTCTACGGTGTCGTCATCATCATGGATCTGATTATTCTTTATTTCACCGCCACTCGAGGAGCAATGCTCGGACTTTTATTCGGTCTTCTTGTTGCTTGTATAACACTTGCTCTTGCGGCAGGGTCTGGCACCAAGTATCGAAAATACGCGACGGGTGGCATTATCGCTCTCGTCGTTCTCGGAGGATTATTTTATTCCGTCAAAGACACCGAATTTGTGAGGGGCAGTCTTGTTTTGTCTCGTATTGCCTCAATCTCGCTCGATGCGTTGACTCCTCGAACACGAGTCTGGGAGATGGCGTGGAAAGGTTTCCAGGATCGGCCTATTTTGGGCTGGGGTCAGGAGAGTTTTAATTTTGCTTTCAACAAATACTACAATCCGGAAATGTACACGCAGGAACAGTGGTTTGATCGAACGCATAATATTATTTTCGACTGGCTAATTGCCGGAGGAATTCTCGGACTTCTTGCTTACCTCTCCATTCTTTATTTCGCTTTCCGGGGCATATGGAAAGTTGCTTCATGGGGCGTTCTCGAAAAAAGTATCATGAGCGGACTTTTGGCCGGCTACTTTTTTCAAAATCTTACCGTCTTCGACAATATCACGAGTTATATTTTATTCTTCAGCATTCTCGCACTTATTCATAGTAAAACTCTCGAATCCCGGGAAGTCGTACCAAAGTTTTTTGATGCGATGAAATCACAGAATGCTTTTGCAACCCCGGCGATCGTCATTCTTCTCATCGCTTCAGTTTATTTTGTGAATTACAAGACATATGCCGCAAGCACCACGCTCATTCAGGCCATTCAGCCCCAAACCGATGGCGCAGTTCGAAATCTTGAGTTGTTTGAGGAAGCCTTGAGATACAATAGGGGGAGGCAGGAAATCGTAGAGAATTTGACGCAAACCTCTTATCAAATTGCTCGCGCAACTCTTCCCGATGAAACAAAGAAAGCTTTCTATGACTCTGCAAGACGAGAACTGCAAAGACTTACCGCTGATGTCCCGCGCGATGCCCGTTACGAATTGTTTTTCGGTTCATTTCTAAATCGCTTTAATCAGGTAAATGATGCGATTGTCCACCTCGACAAAGCCCATGAACTTTCACCAAAAAAGCAAATTATTCTGTTCGAACTTGGGGCGACGCACATCAATAAGGGCGAGTTCGCGAAGGGTGCGGAAATTCTAAAGAAAGCGTATGATCTGGCTCCGCAATTTAAGGAGGCCGCAGTGCTGTACTCCGTCGCACTCGTTTATGCTGGAGACATTGAAACATCCGACGAAATTCTAAAGCAAGTATACGGCGATAAATTTCCTGATGATGATCGACTGGTCAATGCGTACGTGCATGCGAAGGCGAACGAGCGGGTAGTTGCGTTTTGGAAAAATAAGATAGAATTCGATCCCGATAACGCCCAGCTTCATGTGTCGCTTGCGGCGGCTTATCTCAATATTAATGCGCGCAACCAAGCCATCGCCGAACTTCAAAAGGCAATAGAACTAAATCCTGAATTCAAAGAGCAGGCAGAAAATCTTATTAAAGAAATTCGGGCGGGAAGAAATCCTCAATAGATTGGATTAATCGATAACGCGACTTGATATTTTGTCCCGATACGGTAGGGTATTTTCAGACTGAACTTTAAAATAAGGAATACGATTGAAACTCTGCTTCATTTCTCAAGATATCGCAGGCTCCAACATTTTTGAAATTATTGCAAGGGATGCACCTCGGAAGTTTGTTTCTTGCACGCATTTGGCTTTTGGGAAACCGGGCGCTCTCGACGAACAGGAGGTTCTTAAGGATGTTCGATTCGCCCGCGCCACGTTTCTCGGAATGTCTTCAAATGAAAAACTTTCGAGGCTTGAAATTGAGGCTGGCCTCGCGGCATATGCGGCAGGGCAAACAGTTTATCTCTTTGCGGATCTTCCAACGAGTGTTTGTCGCCCTTTCTACAAAAAGGCTTTTTCAAATAAAGCGGTGCAGGTACTCATTCCCACAGAAGACGTGAGAGCGCTCGCGCGGAGAACTTTTCCTAAAGCCAAGATTCACGCGGTCGGCAACCCCTGGTGGGAAAGTTTTTGTTTTTCAGGCGCGGATGCGGGAAAGATGAAAAATAAATTGGGATTGTCTTCAGACGAAACATTTGTCCTCTGTGCCGGGACAAAGAGCCCGATGGTCAATTTCCCTCTTTTCAATGATGCGATTCTCGCGCTTCAGGGACTTGGAATGACTTCAAAAATTAAAATCGTCCTATGTCTTCACGGAGGCGATATCTTAGAACCTCGATATTATTCGGAGTTCGCAGAATTTGGCAGAGCGATCATTTGTCCGCCGGGTATTGCTTCCACCGATCTTGTGCGCGAGTGCGAGCTTGTGATCCAGTGCGCGTCAACAACGGGCGTCGCCGCTGCGTATGCAGGAAAACCGGTGATTGACTACATTCAGCCGCTTGCGAGAAGTCGGCTCCGGGTAAATGGCGCGTACCCGTGGTTTTTGAGTAAACAAGGGGCGTCCTTCGAAACAGGCACTCTTGGGGATCTCAAAAAAATCACCCGACTTTTATTGGACCGGAATAGTATTTTGTTTAGGACAGGTCTTCTCATGCAAGAAAAGCATTTTCCAAAGATTGAGAGAAAGGGTGAGGTTTTGAAAAACATCTTTACCATCATTGACTCCAATACACCGGCTCTTTAGTGAGCCGGTTTTTTATTACGTGTTTTTCCCGAGTGGGGTCTTGACTTTCCCCTGTATCCGAGCATACTACTAAGGTGAGTGCTAATTCGAAAGAGTTTGAATTGGCCCAAAACAAAACGAATGTCTGCGTAAGACCCGTCCTCCTTGGAACGGGTTTTGCGTTTTATATTTGCTCAAAATGAGCCTATTCCCATAGACTCATTTTGCTGCAAATATTAAACTGAGCGCCGATTCTGGAATATGGGCCTCGCTACGAGCCTCCTTGAAGTGTTTAAATGCAAATAAAAGTTATTCTGTACCTCGGTGCTTTCGGTTGGGATGAGCTGTGGACAAAAAAATACGTGGTTGGATTGTTTATCGTATACTTCTCTATGAGTTGCGCTCGGCTATGGTTGGCGGCAGCACTCACATAAGACATTTGTTTTGGAGCCAGCTCCCGCCAACCATAATTCGGCACAACATGACCATTGAACGAAATGTTCCATTAAGCGCACACACTTCTTTTCGCGTCGGCGGTCCAGCCGATTTTTTTTGTAGTATCAAGACTGAATCAAATTTACAGGAGGCGGTAACGTTTGCGAAAAATAATTCGCTTGATTTCGCGCTTCTTGGCGAGGGGTCGAATGTGCTTGTTCCAGATTCCGGTTTTCGCGGTCTCGTCGCTAAAATGGAAATGCGTGGAACCATGCTCCGCGAAAAAGGAGATTCTGTTTTTTTTGATGCCGCGGCGGGCGAATCTTGGGACAGCGTGGTTGACTTGGCTTGCAGTAAGAGTATTTTTGGATTGGAGAATCTCTCGTTTATTCCGGGCACAGCAGGTGCAGGCCCTGTTCAGAATATCGGAGCGTATGGGTCAGAGATCGGAGAGGTCATTGTGTCCGTGTCGGTGATTGATCTTAAGAGTGGTGAAAAAAAAGAAATGACCGCCAATGACTGTGCGTTTGAGTATCGTCATAGCATCTTTAAGACAGAGGCGGGGCGTTCGTCTGTCATTACAAAAATAACACTGCAACTTGAGACAAAAGGGCGCGTAAATATCGGCTACAAGGACTTGAAGGAATATTTTAAAGATAGCTACTCTTCGAGGCTTTCTCCGCAAGATGTCCGAGAAGCGGTGATAAAGATTCGTACCGCAAAACTTCCTGATTGGAAAATCGTCCCGACCGCAGGGTCGTTCTTTAAGAATCCGATTATCGCGATTGAAAAAGCCGCCGAACTCAAAGAGCGATTTCCCGAGATGCCTCAATTTGAATTCGGCGGGGACAGGATAAAAATTCCTCTTGCATGGATTCTTGATAAAGTTTTAAACCTCCGAGGCTTTGCGGTCGGTGCCGCCCGTCTTTTTGAACGACAGCCTCTCGCAATTGTGGCCGAATCTGGGGCTGTAACAAAAGATATTGAAGTGTTGGCGAGTGAAGTTGAAAAAAAAGTATTTGAAATTGTCGGAATTAAAATAGAGAGAGAGGTTGAGTATTTGAAAAAAAAGAATTATTGACCCTTGTACCGTTAAATATTGCCTCCACCCCGTTCATGAATATTCTTACAATGTTTATATCCATATAACCTAGCTATTTTGTACGATCGTATAAAATAGTTAGGTAGTCGAAGAAAAATGGAAAAAGAAGCGAAAAGGCGAAAAAGAAAAAGAGACATTCGGTTTGCCCTGCTTTCAACAATAAAAGCCCTGGGCGTTATTGGGCTAATTATTACTGCACCCAATTCTCTCAAAATGCTTTCGAAATTCGGTATCCACATTAATAAGCCTACGCAAGTAATCAAAAGATCTCTTTATACACTTCAGAAACGCGGGCATATTGCTTATGAAAATAATAGGTATGTCCTTACAAAAAAAGGGAAGGATAGGCTTTCTAAGGAAATTCTCAATGAGTTTAATCTAGGCAAAGCGAAAAAATGGGATGGCATGTGGCGGATTCTCGTTTTTGATGTGCCGGAAAGATACAGAAAAAATAGAGATCATCTTCGTTTATTACTCAAGACAAAAGGTTTTGTCTTACTACAAAGAAGCGTCTGGGTGTATCCATTTGACTGCGAGGATTTTGTTTCATTAATAAAGGTGGAATATAAACTTCATCACTCATTACTCTACATCATAGCAGATACGATCGAGCACGATGAGCAACTTCGATCATTTTTTGGGGTTTAGATGAATTTCGTGTCCTGATCAAAATCAGTTTTGATGACCACTTGCCTCGTGGTTCTAGTATCACTGCCTCAATGTGTACGTCTGAATCAAAAACTATTATTTACGATCGTAAATAATAGTTAGAATGAAGAAATTGAATTTGTCGTTTCGTTGGTTATCCACATTTTTTTAAAAAAAGCGTTGTAAATAAATTCTGACACCCCATAATGAATGTATCGGTGGTCGATCGTTACTCGAAAAATAAATTCAAAAAAAATATGGCTGCAAAAAAAAGAAAGGCTGCAAAAAAAACTCGAAAGGCTTCAAAGAAGAAATCAAAGAAAAGCAAACGATAGTTTCGAAAAAATCGCCTCGGCCGAAATGCCGGGGCGATTTTTTATCTTGCGTTTTTAAATTCTCGACGGTACTTAGAATGCTTGGTACTATGTATGCCTATGTTTGAGCTAAAAAAAATCTTCGGAGATGAAAATACGAAGAAAATAAAGGCTTTAGAGGCAATTGTGCCGCAGATTAACACCTTAGAAGAGAGCTACTCAAAGATCGCTCTTGAGGATCTTCCTCACAAGACAGCGGAGTTAAAAACCAGACTTCAGGGCGGCGCAACTCTCGACGAGATTTTGCCGTCAGCTTTTGCGCTCGTCAGAGAAGCGGCGAAACGGACTCTCGGCCAGCGGCACTTTGACGTTCAGCTTATCGGAGGAATGATTTTGCACGCGGGAGATATTGCCGAAATGAGAACGGGAGAAGGAAAAACGCTTGTCGCCACGCTTCCCGCGTACTTGAACGCTCTTGAGGGGAAAGGAGTCCACGTTGTTACGGTCAATGATTACCTTGCGCGACGCGACACCGTGTGGATGGGACAGATATATCATGCGCTCGGCTTGACCGTCGGCTCAATAAATCATGATCAGTCATATCGTTATGATCCTTCGCACAAGGAATTGGATACGACTCGCGATGAAGTCGGCGCCTTCAAAGTTGTGTACGAATTTTTGCGTCCGGTTTCGCGGCGCGAAGCATATGCGGCGGATATCACTTATGGCACTAACAACGAATTCGGATTTGATTACCTGCGAGACAATATTGAATATTCTGAAAAAGATCTGCGTCAGCGGGGTTATCATTATGCAATCGTAGATGAGATCGATTCAATTTTAATTGATGAAGCGCGGACGCCGCTTATCATTTCAGCGCCGACAGTAGAGTCGGAAAACCTTTATGCGATATTTGCAAAAATTGCGGAGGGACTCTCCGCCGGGGAGCATTATGAAGTCGATGAAAAATACAAAGCCGCTACGTTGACTGATAAGGGTATTGAAAAAGCAGAGCAAGCTCTTGGAATAGGCAATATTTATACTGACAAAGGAATAAAATACGTACACCATCTTGAATCAGCAGTTCGCGCGAAAGCGATTTATAAAAAAGACAAAGATTACGTCGTCCGCGACGGTCAGGTGATTATCGTCGATGAGTTTACCGGGCGAATGCAGCCGGGTCGGCGCTGGTCGGAAGGACTGCACCAGGCAGTCGAAGCGAAGGAGGGGGTGGCGGTTCAGAGGGAATCTAGAACATACGCGTCCATCACGTTCCAAAATTATTTTCGCATGTACGCGAAACTTTCCGGCATGACTGGAACCGCAATGACCAGCAAGGAAGAATTCTTCAAAGTATATGGCCTCGATGTTTTTGCGGTGCCGACAAATAAACCGATTGATAGGCGAGACAGAAATGATCTTATTTTTCAGACCGAGCAAGGTAAGTTCAAGGCCATAGCAAAGAAAGTCAAAGAACTTAATAGAGCAGGTCAGCCGGTTCTGATTGGTACTGTCTCTATCGAAAGAAACGAATTGCTTTCCGGCTTTCTAACGCGAGAAGGAGTCGAACACACACTGCTCAACGCAAAAAACCACGAACGGGAGGGAGAAATTGTAGCCCAAGCTGGGAGAAAATCCGCCGTTACTATTGCGACCAACATGGCCGGTCGAGGGGTTGATATAAAGCTTGGCGGTGCTCCTGTTTCGAACGACGCTTACGAAGAAGTGAAAAAGCTCGGCGGTCTTTTTGTTCTTGGAACAGAAAGGCATGAGGCACGTCGCATAGATAATCAGTTGCGTGGACGTTCGGGCCGTCAGGGGGATCCGGGCGAGACACAATTTTTCGTATCCATGGAAGATTCACTGATGAGGGTCTTTGCGGCAGATACAATGAAAAAAATGATGGGGCGACTCGGTCTTCCTGAAGACGAAGCGATTGAAAATAAACTCATCACAAAGTCTCTCGAAAGCGCGCAGACGAAAATAGAAGGCTACAATTTCGACGCGCGAAAAAGCGTGCTTGAATACGACGATGTTTTGAATCAGCAAAGGAAATCAATTTATGCCCGCCGGCGCAAGATTCTGCTTGGCGACAAGACGGTTTTTGACACAGAACTTGCAGACATTGTTGCGGGCGACGAGGATTTACAAAAAAAAGTTGAAGAAAAAAAATCAGCTCTTGGCGAGGCGGAGTTTGTAAATGTCGTGCGCAGGCTTTTCTTGCAAGCGATTGACACTTTCTGGGTAGATCATCTCGAAATGATGGACTATCTGCGTTCAAGCGTGCGTCTGCGCGCATACGGCCAGAGAGACCCGCTGGTTGAATATAAAAAAGAAGCGTTACGACTTTTCCGAAACCTTGAAGAGGGGATTGATAATCAGATTCGGGAGGTTTTGCCGAACATTGTCGTTGGGGCATTCCAAAAAGAAGAAGCGGCATTGAAGGCGACGCAAAAGCAGATGGAGCTAATAAGTTCTGCGAGTGCGGGAGATGATTCTTCGCCCCCATCGGCCAACAAGATTTCAACAAATGCGATTGGAAGGAATGATCCGTGTCCGTGTGGAAGTGGTAAAAAGTATAAAAAGTGTCATGGAAATAATTAGCAGGAGAACTTTAGAGGTGCTTAATCATTTCAAATGCATTTTTTGTAAAAAATGGTGGTCAATAGGAGATGCTCCGCTAAGAAGAAAAAAATTTTATTGCCCCTGGTGCGGCAAAATTAATAAGTACAAGTAAGAGGGGTTTATACCATAATAAATCCGAACACTTTCTTTGGCGAAGATACGACGAATAGATTACCAGAGTTCGGTTTTTCCTTTCATGAGTGATTTTAGTGGGACAGTCGGTGTGAAATTTGATAGAATGTGGTTTGAAAGGGGGTGATGGATTTGGTCTTTAAGAATGTTTTGGTTTCGAGAGCGGACTCTGGAGATGCCGCGGCAATAATCAGCGTGTATTATGAGACAAGTCTCGCAACATATCCCAACGCCAAATACGGTATTACAAGGCAAGACATTGTCGAGAGATTTGAAGACGATTTGTCGCCAAATGGCATATTGAAAATGTCCATGAAACTCGCGAATCCACCAAAAGGTGAGCTAGTGCTAGTTGCTAAAATTGGCGACGAAGTCGTAGCTTGCTGTTGGTGCATTCAAGCCGCCGTCAACAAGATAGCCGCGTTTTATGTTTCGCCAGAACGCCAGCGGCAGGGAATAGGAACGAAGCTTTGGACGGAATCGCTCTCATATATGGATATGGGAAAGCAATTTTTTGTAGAAATTGCGGTCTATAATATTCCAGCAAGGAGCTTCTACGAGCGGCTGGGCTTTGTGAAAACCGAAAGACATCTGCCTGAATTCAGGTTTAAGAGTGGCAGGATTTTTCCTCGTATCGAAATGAAAAGAGGTCCCATACCGGCATGAGAATATGCCGGTTTTTTTGGAGTTTGACAAAGTGGTTTTGTGTGAATAGTATGTGGTTAGACGAAGATAGGTGCTTATGAATATACTGGTAACACGAAGGGTAACTGTAAAATCAGTTTTTTCTCCAAAGAGTGTCAGGGGCGAATGGCTCGGCAAACCTCAAGAGTGCAAGCAGTGTGAATGCTTATTTCGTCTTGAAAGATTAGATGAGCCGAAGATATTTGCGCGATACGAAGTAATTGATGGGGGTCCGGTTGGCGCGAATGACATTATCTGTTACTTCGTTCAGTGTCCTGAATGCAACGGGTCAGTTGATATCAACCAATTTTCATTTCTGACACAAGATGAATATGAACAGGCGTTCGCCGCGATCTCGGCGGGGAAAAAATAAAAGAGGCTGAAGCCTCTTTTTTTATTGTCTATTTGGGGTCAGACCCCACACAAAATAAAAATTTATTGTATAATGTACAATTATGGCAAGACATCCAAGGATATCTGTTGGTAACACTATTTATCACGTCTTGAATAGGTCTAATGGTAAGGCGCAAATTTTTTTTACGGATGCAGATTATCAGTCGTTCGAGTCAATTCTCGAAGATTCGTTGCAAAACACACGCATGAGAATTTTATCGTATGTCATCATGCCAAATCATTGGCACTTAATACTTTATCCATATGAAGATGGAGATTTATCTCGATATGTAAAATTAGTAACGGAAACTCATGCTGCGCGCCTCAGGCGGAAAACTGACACAATTGGAACTGGTCACGTTTACCAAGGGAGGTTCAAATCTTTTCCGATTCAACACGACCGGCACTTTATAGCCGTTGCAAGGTATGTCGAGGCAAACCCCTTTCGTGCTGATCTTGTCAGTAAAGTCGGCCACTGGAAATGGTCGAGTTTTTGGAGGAGAGAATTTGGGAATGCAAAGCAAAAAAAATTATTAAGTAACTGGCCGGTTGAAAGACCGCCAAATTTTCACAAAATGGTAACCATTGGCCTAAACGAAGAAGACGTTTCGGAGATAAAGCACAGCATAGAAAAAAATATGCCTTTTGGAGATGATCACTGGAAAAGAAAGCATAACATTAAGACACAAAAATAGGTCTGTGTGTGGGGTCTGACCCCAATAACCAATGACCCCAATAACCCAAATAATCTCTGTATAATGAATTAACATTTTTCGTCCACCGAATACTATGCCAGACCAAAATATAGAAGTTCTAAAGAAAGAGACATATATGAAGATGCTGGAAAACAGTATCGGCTCGACAATGTTTAATTCTGTATTTGTCCGATACAAAGACTCCGGAATGACAAAAGATATATTGAACAACGGCGAGTTTTCTTGCGCGTTTTTTGTAAGCTCAATCCTCGCGATTCAAAATTTGATTGATAGGCCACATACGACCGTTGCGACGGTTCGAAGTAAATTAATCGAAGCTGGATGGAAAAAAGTAACAGTTCCCGCAGAGGCCGGGGACGTGATAGTCTGGGACAAACAGATTCAGACAGGCACGGAAAATGAACACATTGGTATTGCGAGCTCCGAAAGTGAGGCAATATCAACGAGTTTTAGAGAAAGAAAGGTGGCACGGCATCACATTACTTTCGGAAATGATCCGAGCGGGAAATCGATGAGAAAAATTACAGGTATATTTCGATGGGGCACGAGCATGTGATATAAATAGAAGGAATAGGACACAGCATCAGATTGGGCATGGTAATAAAAACTTGCATGGCTCGCAGACTGATATTAGTATGACTTTTGAACGCTCTTAACAAAGAAAGGTCTTCATATTATGGCGGTCATTCCTCGAGAAGTAGATTTTGAACCCGTAAACGCTCTTGTGCAGATTCATCGGGGGAAAGTGCGGCATTCTTATGCACTTCCCGATCATCCCGAACTCATGCTTGTTGTCGCTTCAAACCGATTAAGTATCTTTGATTTCGTTTTACCGGCCCAGGTGTCGCGAAAAGGAGAGGTTCTTACGGCGATGAATGTATTCTGGCGTGAAAAGATTCCTGAATTCGTCGCATTGTTAGAACACGAAATCCGCGATGAGCTTGTTGCGTTTGGTCCGGCAATTGATCAGTATTTGCCTCTCTATTTGCGCGATAAGGCGGATCTCCACAGGATTGCTGTCGTGGTCAGGAAGCTCGAGACGATTCCTTTTGAAATGGTGGTACGGGGATATCTGACTGGCGGCGGCTGGAAAGAGTACATGAAGGCTCGCCAAGTCTCTGGACACCATCTTCCCGATGGACTGAAGAAGCATGATAAGCTGGTACATCCTCTTTTTACGCCTTCGACAAAAGCCAACGTCGGGCATGATGTTGCGGTGGATTTTCGGGACGTCATGACCCGCTATCCAGGTATTGATAAGCTAGTTATTGACATCTACTCGGCGGCTAATGGATATGCCGCTTCGAGGGGGATTGTCATTGCCGATACGAAATTTGAAGCCGGATGGCGATCTGGAGAAAAAAACTCATCGAGCTATTTGATTATCGACGAAGTTTTGACTCCGGACTCGAGCCGGTTCGGGAAAGCGGATGATTGGAAAATGGCCGTAGAGACGGGCGGAGATCCGTCTCCTTTCGACAAGCAACTCGTCCGGCAATGGGGAATTGAAATCGGAATTGACAAGCGCGATCCGGAAAATGAGGAAGATGTTCGGTGGGTTCACGCGCAAAGAGTTCCCGAGGACATTCTCCAGAAAACGACTGCGACCTATCTTGAGATTTTCGAGATTCTGACAGGCGACAGTCTCGATACATTTCACGAAACTCATATGCGGATTCGCTAATCACACAGCACGGGAGCTGTGTTTTTTTAATGCAGAAAATTCATGTGGTATACTTTTTTTATGAAAAAGAGAACAGCTTCCTACATTAGAAACTTTGTCTTTGGTGTTGAGGATAGTCTTGTCTCCACCGTCGGCCTCATTTCCGGTATTGCTGTCGCGGGAGTTTCCCGTTCGACCATCATTCTGACAGGCGTTATTCTCATTCTTGTAGAGGCATTTTCCATGGGAGTCGGAAGCCTCCTTGCTGAAAATTCCGTCGAAGAATATGAAAGTGGAAAAGAGATCCCGTTTGTAAGGGCGCTTCGCGGTTCAGTCGTCATGTTTTTCTCCTACATTTGTTCGGGCACATTGATCATTCTTCCTTATCTTGCTTTTGAAGGGCGAGATGCTATTCGCTACTCGATCATGATAGCCGTCCTATCACTTTTTGTTCTCGGGTTTTTGAGCGCCAAGTTTGCCCGCATTAATCCTTGGAGGAGAGCGGTTCAGATGGTTGCGATCGGTGGCTTGGCAATCTTGATCGGCACTGTTGCGGGATCAATCGCCGAAGTATACATATCTTAAACCGCGAGGATTATGCCAGAGTAATGAGTGTGTTCGAACGCCGTCTGCAGTTAGTCGTATGAATCACCGAGTGCTATTTTACTTCTTGGCCGTGCTTGTTTCGGGACTAGCACTCGCATCCAGACTCATGCGGTCAAAAACTATGCGTCATACCAAATCAGCAGGAGGAATAGTGGTCAACAAAAAGGGCGAAGTCCTCGTGGTTTCACAGCGCGGTACTTCTTGGTCCTTGCCGAAAGGTCATGCAGATCCCGGAGAGGATTTTTATGACGCGGCGCGGCGCGAAATACATGAAGAATCAGGAATCTCGGATCTTACGTTTATAAAAGAACTTGGAGATATCGAGCGGTATCGCATATCGAAGGACCCGCGCGAAGACGACCTTACGGAACTTAAAGTAATAAAGATATTTCTCTTTACAACTAAAGAAATGTCTTTGAAACCGAGCGATCCAGAAAATCCTGAAGCGCGGTGGGTCGCAGTGGATAAGGTCAGCACTTTCTTGACTCATAAGAAGGATCGTGAGTTTTTTGAAGCTGTTCGCGAGAAGGAACGAGACTTTTTCAGAGATTGGGCAGGATACTTTGTTTAGAGTGTATAAAGCGCACGCGGGTCAGTAAACCGATTTTTGACCGTATTTTTTTATTAATTTTTGACATTGTCCGGCAATTTTTTTTCTAAAGCAGTCTCGCAAAAAAGAAAACATTCCTATCGTTCGGGAGTCTAAATATTGTTCAATTGTATGGCTCACACGAACGTTATTTTTACACCGACATTTACATTCAAAGGGTTTTATATTTTGTTGTGGAAAAATATGTTATCCACACCAACGCAAGATGATTTTTTGCGTTAGAATGTTGAAACCAAGTTCATCGTTTGGGAGCCGGGAGAGAATTAAGTAAGAGAGAATTAACTAGAAAAATTTTCTTCGTTTGAATGCTGACGACAACAAAGGGCTTGTATTTTAATAGCACCCCAGAATTCGCTCAGAGCGAATTCTGGTAATCAGTCCCGCACCTGCGGGACTGATTTAGCCAAGCAAGTGTTTGATAAGCGGGAATTTAAAAGAAATTACATGGTAAAAAAAATGGCACCAGCAAAGAAAACGGATCTTTTAGTAAAATCAATCCAAAAGCGAAATGGGGCAATCGTCTCGTTTGATCTTGAGCGGATTGTAAATGCCATCAATAAGGCGATGTTACAGACAGGAGAAGGGTCTCCGGCTGAAGCCGCCATGGTAGCGAACAAAGTATACGCCGATGTGGTGCGTATCGCGCGAAAGTACAAGAATTTCGTCCCGACAGTTGAAGGAATACAGGATTCTGTCGAAAAAGAGCTTATTTTAAGCGAATACGTCCAAACTGCGAAAGCCTACATTATTTATCGTGAGGAAAGAGCCAAGCTTCGTTCGCAAGGTATCGCGGTACCAGAGCACGTGAAGAAGCTTGCCGAAGACAGTAAAAAGAATTTTCGCACGGCGCTTGGAGAATTTATTTATTACCGATCCTATTCAAAGTGGATCGAAGAAGAAGGTCGCCGCGAAACGTGGATCGAAACGGTAGAGCGTTATATTGCTTTTATGAAAGAGAATCTCGGCAAAAAATTATCCGAGAGAGAGTATGGCGAAGTGCGCGAAGCGATTTTGAAGCAAGAGGCGATGCCTAGCATGCGCCTTCTTCAGTTTGCCGGTAAAGCCGCTCGTGCGACAAATGTCTGCGCATACAACTGTTCATATATTGCCCCGGAGAACTTTGAGGATATGGCGGAGATTATGTATATCTCGATGTGCGGAACCGGAGCGGGGTGGTCGGCCGAGAGTCAAAATGTACAAAAGTTTCCTCAAATAAAAATTCAGAGCGGGAAGAAGCATGAGGCGCACGTTATTGAAGATAGTAAAGAGGGGTGGTGTAATGCGTTCATTCTCGGTATGAAGACGTGGGCTGATGGAGAGGATGTTGATTTTGATTACTCGCTTCTGCGGCCGGCCGGCGCACGACTCAAAACTATGGGAGGCAAATCGTCCGGCCCCGACCCGTTACGTCGTCTCTTGAATTTTACTCGTGAGAAAATGTTGAGGCGTCAGGGAAAGCGTCTCACAAACCTCGACGTTCACGACATTATTTGTATGATTGGAGATTGCGTTGTGTCGGGTGGCGTAAGGAGAAGTGCCATGATTAGCCTCTCTGATCTCGATGATAACGATATTCGAGATGCGAAAAAAGGTCAGTTTTATCTTACCGAACCACAACGAACGCTCGCGAACAATTCCGCGGTTTATGTCCAAAAGCCTACTAACGAAGAGTTTCTCGAAGAGTGGATGGCGCTTATAAAATCGCGTTCTGGCGAGAGAGGAATCTTTAACCGAGGTTCTCTTGCAAAGACACTTCCCGCACGTCGTATTGAGGTTTTGAAGGGCTACAAGGGCTATTTTGATGCAAACGGCAACGTCATTGGTCCTATTGGCACAAATCCCTGTCTCTCTGCCGAAACACTCGTATATGTCGCGGATGGTCGCGGTCATGTTTCAATAAAACAGCTTGCCGATGAAGGTAAGGATGTACCCGTATTTTGCTTTGATAAAAAGGGGAATACAGTTATTCGATATATGAGAAATCCGCGTGTCACTGGATTTAATCAGGCGGTTTATACTGTCACTCTTGACGATGGGTCGACAATTAAAGCGACAGCAAATCATAAATTCAGGTTAAGAGAGGGGGTGTATAAAGAAGTGAAAGATCTTATGCGCGGAGACAGTCTTTCTGTTATTACAAAATTTGAGGCATCCATTAAAGATATTTTTCCTTCCGCGAATTCAAACTCTCAAGATTATCTCTGGCTGAATAATGGAAAAAGCAGAAATCATGCGGAGCACAGGTTAATAGCGGGATTTCATTATAATACTGAAATTCCAAAACATTTTGTAGTTCATCATAAGGATCGTAATGCTCAAAATAATAGTCCGGAGAATTTGGAAATAATGTCGAAGAATGAGCACGATCATTTGCACGGGGATTTAATGCTTGGAGATAATAATCCAATGCGTCGCGCTCACACCGAGTGGAGTGAAGAAAAATGGAGCGCTTACAAGGCGAAACACTCGTTCAACAATGCAGGTGCGGGAAATGCCAATTTTTCAGGAATAACTGAAAACGAACTTCGTGAACATGCTCTTTTACTAACAAAAGAGTTGCAGCGGAGATTTTCAAACGCAGATTGGGGATGGTATGCAAAGAAAAATAAATTGCCTCAATATTTTAGTAAGTGGAGACAAGATCATTTAGGCGGAGTAATCGGACTTGCAAAATGGGCGGCATTGAGATTGGGCTTTGAACATGTTGATGCTGACCCGCGCGTTGTAAAATCCTATGAAAAATACACCAGGGAGGGGTATAACTGTGAAATAGAAGATGGAGAGCTTGAAATAATAAAACACTGCGAAGTCTGCAAAGCAGAATTTAGAAGTAGCATATCTGCCCGTGAACACGGAGTCTGCAGTATCATCTGTGGATTAAAGCGCGCATGGAGCGATGAAGCTTTCAGAACAAAGACCGTAGCTCTTATCAATGCATCACATGCTCGTCGGAAAGAAGAAATTCGACTTAAGCAAGCTCAAATCTATTCCGATTTAAAATTTAAACTCGGAAGAGAACCGTTTAAAAAGGAATGGATGAGCGCGTGCGAGGAAAAAAATATCAGCGCTGAAATAGCGCGCGTCAGTTCTCCATTTAGAACCTATCATGATCTAAAGGAACGCTCGGCAATGGTTAATCACAAGGTTGTTTCAGTCCAATTTTCCGGGTATGAAAATGTTTACAACGGCACTGTTGATGAATTCCACAATTTCTTCGTAGGAGGTTTTATGTCAAAGACAAGAAATGGAAAAAATAAGACCACATATTTGAATAATGTCCAGTGCGGAGAAATCATTTTGCAATCAAAACAATTCTGCAACTTATCTGAAATCGTTGCACGTTCAAATGATACCGAAGCCTCGCTCATGCGAAAGATGAAGGTGGCGACAATCCTCGGAACATACCAGTCC